>Ga0209019_1000035_pt1 | contig 51968 bp, 45 predicted proteins | sample METZYME_3_300m_FD_187549 | JGI IMG/M metagenome (GOLD analysis project Ga0209019, IMG submission 187549) | Marine microbial communities from oxygen minimum zone in mesopelagic equatorial Pacific - METZYME_3_300m (SPAdes) (version 2) | ecosystem: Environmental > Aquatic > Marine > Oceanic... | reverse complement strand
GTTCAACCCTCATCCTGTTCATTGTATTCATCGCACTAGCTTCGTACTCATACTTCATCGAGCAGAAACGACCATCCCGTGCCGATGCCGAGAGCGCAAAAGAGCGTGTGTTCTCAGCGGAATCTGAAAACATCGCGGAGCTTCAAATTAACTTGATGAGCAGTCAGACTCACCTAGAAAAACGCGACGATACCTGGCACATTACAGACCCCACAGAAGCCATGGCAGATGCTGCTGCGGTATCTTCAATCACATCAAGCCTGGAATCGTTAAATATCGAACGAGTGGTGCAGGATAACTCCGACAACTTGGCCAAGTTCGGTCTTGGCAAACCACGCCTTGCAGTTACGTTCAAGAATGGAGGCGCCTCAGACTCTACAACACTGTTGGTTGGCGATGACACCGCTACGGGTAGTAATACGTACGCGACTATTAAAGGAAGTGACCGTGTCTTTTTGATCGCAGCGTCTTTGGGAGAAGGATTCAGTAAGACCACATTCGATCTCCGAGATAAAGCGATCTTACAACCGAGTCTCAATGCAGTGGACCAACTAACCTGGTCATCCAAGGACAATCAAATCGAAGTCACTAGACGTGAGGGGACTTGGAGAATGCTGCAACCCTGGAACGCATATGCGGAGACTACCGTCATCAATGGACTGATCAGTCAGCTCAGAAATACATCGATGCAATCCATCGTAACGTCGAACCCGTCGAACTTGCTGTCCTACAACCTAGCCGAACCTTTAGTGACAATTACCGTCGGCGTGGGCGATACGAGTGCAACTCTGCACCTTGGTAATGAAGCTGACGGGAATATGCGTCATGCGCGAGACTTGTCACGTTCGCTCGTCTTCACGGTAAATGCCTCACTCTTCGATGCATTTGCAAAGCCGCCTGCCGACTATCGACGTAAGGAAGTATTCAATTTCCAGCCGTTCTCCGCGACCCATCTGAACATTGAAGGTCGTGAGGCAACGGTCACATATGAAAAACGTCAAGACTCGGAAACTGCCGCGGTATGGGAACAGGTAAATATTCCTCGGAAAGATCTCGATCAAACACGAATCATCGATATGCTTTCTCGATTGTCTGCATTACGTGCCAACCGATTTATTGATTTCAAGAAGCCGCATCTTGACCCACCTGAGACGATAGTGACTGTACGATTTGGAGAGCCTGAGCGAGAAGACCGGGTGATTTTCATGCGGAGCAATAATACTGTTTATGCTCTGATGGCAAACGAGGACGGCGGAGCCGTTGTCAACACAAGCGAATTTGAAGAAGTAATAGCGATGATCGACGTACAATCAACTCATGGAAGGACCTCCTCTCCATGATTACCCATAATCAAGTCGTCCGTTCTGACGTAAAGCATCATTTTTGCCAACATTCGTTTGGTCTAGCAATAAGCGCGATATGCCTACTCGGCACGCTCGGGTGCGTCCAATCGGCTCGTGTGACCCCACAAATCCCTGCACCATCAGCGATGGTGAACACTATTGCCGCGTCCACAACAGCAGACTTACGATTACGTGAGGATCTCACGGCCCTTTTCGAAACGCCTCAATTCGATCACACGCTCTGGGGTATCGCGGTGCGATCACTTGATCGCGGAGAAGACCTCTATCGTATAAATGACAAGAAACTAGTCATGCCAGCCTCAAACATGAAAGCTGTAACTCTTGCAGCCATCGCGGAACAACTAGGATGGGACTACCAATTTGAAACCCAATTACTCACGCATGCTGCCATCGAAGATGGAACTCTTTTGGGAGACCTCATTGTCCGAAGTAACGGAGATCCAAGTCTTAATCGATTACACGGTGATCCTGTAGAAATCTTTACGGCTTGGGCAGACGAACTAAAACAGCTTGGTATCAACATTATTGAAGGCAACATCGTTGGAGACGACAATGCTTTCGATGAATCTACACTGGGCGCTGGATGGGCATGGGATTATTTGGGGTATGGATACGCCGCCCCAATCGGACCACTACAGTTGTACCAAAACATCGTATCGCTCGAAATTCTACCTGGAAACACGGTCGGAGAGCCGATAACCGTTAAGGTGTCACCTCACTACAGCGGTCTTGATATCAACATCCTTGCACGAACCGGACCTGAGAATTCAGCGAACACCTTAAACCTCGTCCGCCTCCCAAGCCGCCCAGTGCTTGAAATTACTGGCTCAATACCCTTGGGGTCTAGACCTGTTACACAAACAGCTTCGGTGCCCAATCCCACTGAATTTTTCGTACGGAACCTTCGTGCAGTGCTCAACGATAACGGCATCACAGTTCGCGGTGAAGCTATCGATATTGACGCATTAGTTGATGAGGGAAATGTTCAATCGCCTCGACAACTGCTGGTGCACCACTCGCCCCCGTTAACGGAAACGGGTTCGGTTTTGATGATGGTCAGTCAAAATCTATATGCTGAAACTTTTTTTAGAACTCTTGGTAGTCAAGAAGGAAAACGCACCGCCGATGCCGGCCGGGACGCAGTGCGGAGGGTGATGACCTCTTGGGGTATTTCACCTGATTCGTACCAGCAGTACGACGGTTCTGGCCTGTCGCGCTACAACTACGTCACCGCCGATATGCTAATTACGCTTCTAACGAGAATGCATGAGGACCCAAAGCACACCGATGCATTCAAGGCTACACTCCCAATCGCCGGCCTTAGTGGTTCCTTGGAACGACGAATGAAGGGTGGCTTCGCGGAAAAGAATGCCCGCGCAAAAACTGGCTCAATTTCAAACGTGCGCGCGCTGTCGGGGTACGTCACGACTCGTGATCAGGAGCTGCTGGCATTTGCGATCATCGCCAACCATTTTCATTTGCCACAATCTATGATCGATGGAGTAACAGATCTTGCAGTGGAACGCCTAGCAAGTTTTACTCGGCACTAACCACACCGAGTTCACAACGAACAGCTTTGACTAACTCGGACATCTTCCCAGAAAGCCCACCTCCCTGGGCAAAGCCTGGTCGACCGCCACCATGACCACCAAACCGCTTCGTGAGGCGATCCAAAACATCGGCAGCATTAATTGAGACATCTTTTGAACATGCGATCACAATTAATATAGGGGATGACTCTGACAAGAGCGCTACAAGGTGACCCGGTTTTCGGACCATTTCAGCAGCTAAACCTTTCAGTTCTGCCGCCTCATTCGTTGCCACTACCTTTAACACCAATGACAATTGGCCGACCTGCTCGGCAGTAGAGGCCATCGCTGCTGCTTCGTAAGAAGAAATGCGTTCGCGTTGCTCCCGTATGGTCCGTAAAGAAGCCTTGTTTTCCACTTGCAACTTGACTATGGCGTCAGAAAGTTCTCCAGGGATGACCGACAAATGCCCGACGATCCTACTAAGCACTCTATTCTGTAACCTAAATTCCGATAATGTTCGTCCGCCACAAAGAAACGTCACGCGGATCCCACCTTTAAAACGCTCACAAGACTTAATGGCGATAATTCCGACAGCGCCAGTGTGATCCACGTGAGTCCCACCACACGCCGATAAATCAAACCCGTCCACATCAATTAGCCGAAGGTTACCAGTTCGAGCGGATTCTTTGCGCAGTGGCAGCGCAGAGACTCCTTTAGAATCTGCAAACCGCACTACAACGGGACGGTTTTCCCACACGATACGATTAGCTTCCGCTTCTATGGATTCCAACTTTGATGATGATAATTCAGTATCGAGATCGATCGTTGAAGCTGACCGGCCAAGATGAAATGAAACTGTCCGTGCGTTGTGGAATCGATCACACGCAGCAGACAATATGTGCTGGCCAGTGTGCTGTTGCATATGATCAAACCGGCGCGCCCAGTCGATCTGACCGTGGACTTTTTGTCCAATCGTGACGGCTCCATTGATAACATGTCCGACGGTGCCGTTATCTAGCTCGATAACGTCCATGACTGCCTCGCCTTCGAGCATTCCGGTATCGTGGGGTTGCCCACCTGACGTCGGATAGAAGGCAGTGCGATCGAGCGTCACGATCGAGCGATCTTTGTTGAAATCAACTTCGGTCACATTGGCATCAAACTCGATTGTTGTTGCACTGGTGTAATAGAGGCGTTCAGTTACTGTCACAAAACCTCACTCGCTGATCGCAATAACCTAAGACTCTAATGTCACATCTCTAACGGATCTGTGACACCTGCGTCGGCAAAGCCCTGCGAACGTAGCATGCAACTATCACAACGACCGCACGCCTGACCACCTTCTGCCGGATCGTAGCAGCTGTGGGTCAAACCATAATTCAACCCTAACTCAAGACCTCGCTGAATAATCTGAGCTTTCGTTAGATTAATGAGTGGGGCGTGAATACGTGTCCGGTTACCTTGAACGCCAGCTTTCGTAGCAACATCAGCAAGGTGTTCAAACGCTGTGATGAATTCAGGACGACAATCCGGATAACCCGAATAGTCCAATGCATTAACGCCAATAAAAATATCCCGGGCAGCCAAAACTTCTGCCCACGCTAAAGCTAATGCAAGTAGGACGGTATTGCGGGCTGGCACGTACGTCGATGGGATGTTATTCGTGTCTAGACGTCTTGCTTTGGGAACTGGCGCTGAACCGGTCAGTGACGAACCGCCGATTCGAGATAGATCAACCTCAAGTTCCAAATGTTCAGCAACCTTAAGTTCGTGCGCCACCTTCTTTGCAGCTTCAAGTTCCTGATGATGAATCTGGCCGTATCTCACGGTTAGAGCATGTAGTGCAAAGCCCTGTTGGCTTGCAATAGCTGCAGTCGTGTAAGAATCGAGTCCACCACTCAGCAGCACTACACTTTTAGCCACCATTAACTAGACACCTCGAACATCAGCGCCCCAAATGTATTTGTGCACTTGGAGTTGGATACGAACGGGCAACCGATCTTCAAGAACCCAACCAGACAACACCTGTGGTGCCAAATGATCATGAACCGGCGAAAATAGGGTGGCTCCGCATCGGGAAGCCAATCCTAACCGCTTTAGCGTATCTCGCGCGTACTCATAGTCCGCGCGATCCGCAATAACGAATTTCACTTGATCATGTTTCGTAAGCAGCTCAAAATTTTCCCAGTGCGTCGTTTTCTCCTCTCGACTGCCAGGACATTTGACATCTAACACCTTTATCACCTTCGCAGGAAGACGGGCCACGCTCAACTGACCACCCGTTTCCACTAGGATGGTGATGTCATCTCGAAGTAGTAAATCGATTAAACCATAAACGTCTTCCTGTAGAAGCGGCTCTCCACCCGTGATCTCAACAAGTCCACATTGATAATTTTCAACTTCCTTTTTCACATCCTCAATCAACATTTTCCGACCTTCGTGAAAGGCGTATGAAGTATCGCACCAGACACATCTGAGGTCACATCCAGTTAGGCGCACAAAGACACATGGCTGTCCCGTCAACGTCGACTCGCCTTGAATGGAATAAAAGATTTCGTTGACCGTTAGCATCACTCAATCGAGGGTTAACTAACAAAATCCAATACCATCGGATAGCTTATTGTAGACTAGGAAACGATGCGTAAGACTGTGTTCTTCTGGAAACCTGGTTGAACGACCTGCCGAAACGCCAGACGTGTTCTGGAAGACAAACGTTTTGATCTTGAGGTGCGAGATATTGAACGCGACCCACCGACTCGCGCGTTTCTTGAGCGGCACGTAAGTTCAGTGCAATTTCTGGATTTCGTGAGCCAGCGAAGTCCAGTCTTCAAGCAACGGTCGTTGCCGAAGTCGAAAAAAGAAGCAATCGATTTGATGATGAAAAACCCAAAATTGATTAAACGGCCAATCATTATCAGCGGTCGCACTGTGATCTTTGGTTTCGATAAATCTCGCGTGAACCTGCTGAAGTAGTGCCCCGGATTCCGTAAGGATTACATCACTTACCCATCCGTGTCACTCCCAGCTTCGGACAGAGATCTGCGAGTACGCATTGCCGGCAGAGCGGGTAGGTTGGTTTGCAGATATTCTGACCCCAAGTAACTAGATAACGATTAATAAATGGCCACCACCGCCGTTGCAAGGCAGTGTAAAGAGCGCTCTCAGTCTCTTCTGGATTTCTTGTACAAACCCAACCAAGCCGATTGCTGATGCGATGAACGTGTGTATCTACGCAAATGTTGTCCAAGCTCTGATAAGACAAGATTAAAACGAGGTTGGCCGTTTTCCGGCCGACACCGGGTAGGCTCAGCAACTCAGGCATATTCGATGGTACGTCACCATGAAATTTCCTTAAAAGGATTGCGGCAGTAGCCTTAAGGTGTTTTGCCTTGTCGTGATAAAAGCTGACGGGATAAATTAACCGCTCAATCCGTCGGATTGATAGCTTCGATAATGCTAACGGTGTCGCAGCAACTTCGAAGAGGCGAGTTGAAGCAGCAAGTGTCACCGCGTCTTTAGTCTGTGCGGACAACATTGTTCCAATCAGCACTTGAAAGGGATTAGACGTTTGTTCGTCAGCAATTTTTTCCATAACGGGCACCCCCATTTGTTCAATGGCACCCGTAAGTATTCGCATAATTCGTGCAATCAGTGCTGGCTTGGGTCGAGGCGCGGTCGAAGACAAAGAGGCGCTTCGATTTTTGACAGAGCTTTGCTTTGATTTCTTCGTCGGCATCAAAATTCGTGGCGTCTCAGCTATTGATAGGGGTTATCGGCGAATTTCCAGATAGTACTTCCATTAGATTCCTAGCTGCTAAGTCAGCCATCGCTGTGCGTGTTTCATGGGTGGCACTGCCCAGATGAGGTGAAAGGATAACATTTGATAGACCTAACAATCCGGAATGCACCATCGGTTCTCGTTCGTAGACGTCGAGTGCTGCACCAGCGATTAGCCCGTCCCGTAGCGCCACGACTAATGCGTCTTCATCAACCACGGGACCACGCGACGTGTTAACTAAATAAGCGGATGGTTTCATATTAACTAGCGCCTCTCGATCAATTAAATGATGCGTGTCTGACGTCATAGGCACATGGAGTGACACAACATCGGATGTGGCTAATAGGCGATCGAGCGGCATAACTGACGAATCCTTGAGAGTTTTTGTCAATTGTGACCTATCCGTAGTGTCGTTACTTTCCTTCCGAGCTGCAAACACCACCTTCATCCCAAACACTGATGCCCGCGCCGCTACGGCACGCCCAATTCGACCCGATCCAACAACACCTAACTGTTTTCCAAACAGTTCCATGCCAAGCATAAAGTCGAGGGCCCAGCCTTTCCAGACGCCGGATTGTATAAGCCGGTCTCCCTCAACCACGCGTCGAGTAACGTTTAGTATGAGTCCCCAAGTTAGTTCGGCGACTGATTCAGTCAGCACCTCAGGTGTATTTGTTACAACAATGCCATGTTTCTTGGCTGTCGCAATATCGATATTGTCATAACCCACAGCGATATTTGCGATAACGCGAAGTTGCGATCCAGCTTTAATAATTCTTGAATCAATCGTATCTGTCACAACACACAGAAGACCGTGTTTGTCACGCACTCGATCGAGAAGCTGATCGCGAGAAAGAGCATCTTTCTCTGTGTGATAGTCAATCTCTAAGTCGGACTCCAAGCGTTGAAGCACAGCCGCTGGAATACGGTTGGTGACGAGGACGCGAGACTTCATTTATTAATTCTGGCGACAAAATTTCTGTGGATTTACAGCGGTGATTAATTTATTGACGAGTGGCCTAGAAATTCACCTCGTCAACGATCCCAATGATTGCAACATCTACAGGCGCCGTGGGCTGACTGATGGCTTGCCCAGCTGCACGACCTTCAGACACAATCAATACTTTTTCACCCACACCAGTTCCAACCGAATCAATGGCGAGCAACGCAACACCTTGCGGTTGATCATCTGCAGTGATCGGTTGCACAAGTAGAAGCTTCGCGCCAATAAGAGTGCTTTGTTTTTGGGTAGAAACCAACGGGCCAAGAACCCTGGCTAATTGCATAATATATTGTCGCTATGTATTGTTCCCCATTACCGGTTCGCGTTATCGGTAGACCAGTGATCAACAATACCCACAATATTAAGATCGGTCGGCACCTCTATCGGGAGGAATGGAAACGAAGCTTCTCGGCCACGCACAACAAATACTTCTTCGCCCACGCCAGCACCAACTGAATCGACAGCGACCAAAGATTGACCAGAGGCCACACGATCGGGCGTGATTGGTTGAATTAAGAGCAGCTTGTGCCCTGTCAACTTCTCGTCCTTACGTGTTGCGACCACGTTTCCGATAACCTTGGCAAGTTGCACTATGGTTGAACCTCTACCGTGTCCACAATACCAACGATAGATGCATCAATCGGAGAATCCTTTAAACCCGTGGCCATTCGCGCTGAACTACCGCTAACGATCAATACCGTGTCTCCGACACCGGCATCAACTGTATCGATTGCCACGAGATATCTGCCTTCTTCTTTACCTTTCGGATCGACGGGACGAGCCAAGAGCAACTTACTACTTACTAGTCGCTCGTCTTTACATGTCGCAACTACAGTGCCAACAATTTTTGCAAGTATCATGATTTTTTTGTGGTTTTACCCTAATTTACATATTCAACATTGCAAGTGAGCGCAACTGCGCCCATCCTTGTGGTTACCTAGGCTTTACCCTTAATTTTTCCGATAGGAAACGAAGCCTCTAGATTCGCGTGTGGTCGAGGTATTACGTGAACCGACACAAGTTCGCCAACTTTCCGTGCAGCCGCTGCCCCCGCCTCAGTGGCGGCCTTCACTGCAGCAACGTCACCACGCACAATCGCTGTAACGTATCCCGCACCAATTTTCTCCCAACCGACCAGGGTCACTTTACTAGCCTTTACCATGGCATCCGCAGCCTCGATCATCGATACGAGCCCTTTGGTTTCGACCATCCCCAATGCTTCACCCATGAATTCCTCCCAAGTGCCCTACCAATACGGATCAATTAAGAACCGCAGATACCGCAACACAAAACCCTTTTATTAAGAAGGCTTAACTGACTTAACGGCATCTTCAATGAGAGCCGTAAGCTCACGGTATGTTAAACGAATTTCGCTTTCCGTGCCTGTCCCATCCGATGTTTTTAAGTTTGTTTCATCCTGCACCAAACGGGCATTTGGAGATGATGGAGCCTGTATTATCTGACAATTCGCATCGTCAGTTTCCGCGCCTTCAGCACAAAATTCTGCTGGCCTCGACGCAACACCGTAACTACCAAACAAACCCTGCAAACGATCGACTTCCTCTCTCGACAATAGGCGCTCACGTCCCAAAAACCGCGCCACAAGACTAATCCGAGCAAAGTGTTCAATTGTTTCCATTCGGTAATATGCCTTAAATAACTCACTCGCAATCGTAAGAGCTCCGTGATTCGCCAACAACAAACCGTCATATTTTGTAATGTAGTCCCGAACAGCGTCGGCCAATTCAGAGGTGGAAGGTGTACCATAATCCGCAATGGGTATGCTACCGAGTGTCACAACAACTTCGGCCAGTACAGCTCGGTCGAGCGGAATACCAGCAACTGCGAATCCAGTAGCTGCAGGCGGATGAGCGTGAACCACCGCCTGGATATCCGGTCGATGTTCGTAGACTGCTAGATGCATTAAAAGTTCAGAGGATGCATTACGCTCACCAGCGAGCTTATTTCCCTTCATGTCAGTCGTAACCATCATGTCTGGGGTCATAAATCCTTTTGACACACCAGTCGGTGTTGTTAAGAGGCGGTCCTCACCCAGCCGAACGCTGATGTTGCCGTCATTTGAAGCCACATAGCCACGTTCATAAATACGCCGTCCGACCTCAACGATATTGGCCCGAACTTGCTCTTCCGGTTGCATCACGTAACACCCTTCTTTTAAGGCGAACTCAATGGTCGAAATTTCGCACAGATCTTCAGACTTATTGATCTAAATATTTTCGCCGGCACTGATCGGAACAAAAATACTTAACTGTGCCCTCACGTTTAATTGTGACGGCTCGTGATCGAACCACAAACATGCCACACACAGGATCTTGCACTAAAGAAACACCTTTTGGTTTCGCCACCTTCGATCTACCAGTTGCACCTTCAATCACGCCAGAGACAAAACGCCAGATCAGGTAAAAAGCAATGATGGGTAAAATAACCCGTAACCAACCAGTCAACATTTAGCTCAACTTTTCCACAGAGAGCAGCACAAATATTACTCCACGCCACCGGGTTGTTTCTCCTCAGACACCAATGCAGCATCTGGATGCGCTGACTGTAAGCTGGCAAGAGCTTGTTGGGCAGCACGACCTTCCGGGCTGTCTGGTGTAACCTCGATTAATCGCCGCCACACCGTCGCCGCACCTTCCAGATCCTGTTGACCAAAAGCTTTTACGACGCCCATGTTCAACATGGTTTTCGTATGCGCCGGATCGATCTCCAGTGAGTGCTCAAACTGTGCAATCGCACGATCTGGCTGATCCGTATAATAGTAACCCACCCCAAGATCGGTACTCACATTGACGTTAAGCGGGTCTAGCGCGAGTGCCTGCTCATACCATTTCACCGCTTCCTCGAATTGTTCTGCATCGAAATACAAATTACCAAGAGTCACTCTTGGTGCGGGGTCAGACGAACTCTGTTCAGCTGCAGAAACTAATGTCTGTATCCGTTGCTCATCAACTACACGTGGCTCTACTACCGGCTGGTTAACGTTGGGACTGGCCTGCACACGCGGCTCACCAATATTTGTAGTTTGAAGAGATACGGACTGCTGACTACCCAGCACCCAACCGACAATTAGTCCAAAGCAGGTGCCAGTAATCAAGAAAATGACTGATTCAAGCTTCATGGTATCTCAATCGGAATGTGTCAAGCCAGGTGACCGCACCTGGCAAGTATCATCCTGTGCGCGAACACTCAGATCATAGCAGGACTGAAGGGCTTACTCCCAAAGTCATAGAAGACACCTCTTAACTGCACTAGCAATTTCATTTGAGTATCCCTGAATCTCAACCTGATTGCGACCCTCGACCATGATCCGAAGTAATGGCTCAGTGCCGGAATATCGTACAAGAAGACGTCCTTGACCTGCCAGGCGAAGTTCAACGTCTCGAATCACGGCAGCGATTTCCGGCACGCTTTGCAAATCAGTTTTCCGACGCACCGGAACATTAACAAGGACCTGCGGATAAACATCTAAGTCGGCCGCCAAATCAGCCAAGGCGCGTCCACTCTCAGCCATTGCACGTAACACCATCATCGCTGTTATCAGACCGTCTCCAGTCTGAAGATATTCAGAAAAAATAATATGTCCGGACTGCTCACCACCAAGAGCAATACTATGTTTGGTCATTTCTTCCATCACGTAGCGGTCTCCCACCTGACACCTTACAAGGTCGATACCCAAACCCTGCAATCCCAACTCAAGTCCCACATTACTCATCACTGTCGCCACGATCGCATTACCTGGCAACTGTCCAATTTCATTGAGTCGTTTAGCGCAAATAAAAAGTACGGCGTCACCATCAATGATGCCACCTTGAGCATCGACAAACAGAGCGCGATCGCCATCACCATCAAAAGCCACGCCGACGTGACATTGATGCTCGACAACAAACTTTGCTAGTGTCGTTGGATGAGTTGAACCACAATCTGTATTAATATTTTTGCCATTCGGCGCACAGCCCGAGACCATAACATCGAAGCCACACCCTCGGAACAGTCGGGGAGCCAAATCATACATGGCACCATTCGCACAGTCTATTGCCAGCCTTGTCTGTCCAAAGTCAAGCCTGTCTGGCAGCACACCCCGAACATGGGCGATGTAAGCATTAAGAAAACTTGGGTCAATTACGACGTTCTCACTGTTTTCAATTACTTCGTCGTTAGCGGACTCGACAAGTGCTTCAAGATCGCGCTCCTTGTGTTCAGGTAGTTTCAGGCCATCAGGCGAAAATACTTTAATCCCGTTGTCTTCATAGAGATTGTGTGACGCAGATACTACAACTCCTGCATCAAAATCATCGAACTTCGCTGTTAAGGCCACTGCCGGCGTCGGGGCTATGCCCATGCTGACCAATGTTGCACCTTCACTCGACACACCATGCGCTAATGCAGCTTCGATCCAAGGACCAGACTCTCGGGTATCACGTCCAGACACAATTCTTATCTGCGTTTCCTTGTCTCTGGATGCACGCAACATTCGCACAAGAGCTGCGCCCAAGCGAAAGACCGTCTTCGCATCTAAAGGAAACTTTCCAGCGCTACCTCGAATTCCATCAGTGCCAAATAGCCGATCTTGCATTTCTCTACTTAGCCACGAAGGCTATAGCCGTAAAACCTCTTAGATTGGATGACCAATAACTGTTGCTTTCGCCTCAGGTAATAAAATTCCTACAAGACTTTCACAGTTCATTTACTCGCCAACTGCTCTTTCGCGAAGGCGATTCCCGTCGTGTGAGCACGAGCGTCTTAAGCCTGGCGCGCAATTTATCAGCACTCAAATCACGCTCAATCCGCCCCTCCAGCGCTAATGAGACTTGACCAGTCTCCTCAGAAACAATCACTGCGATCGCATCATTTTCTTCAGTCAAGCCAATGGCGGCTCGATGCCGTGTTCCGAGATCACGACCCAGACCAGGATTAACCGTTAGAGGTAGAAAACAGGCGGCTGCAGCCAGGCGACCCTCTCGTATAATCACCGCGCCGTCGTGCAGCGGAGAACCGGACTGAAAGATTGTTACGAGTAAATCGTAAGTTAAAGCCGCATCAAGTCGGATACCACTCTCAATATAACCCCGTAAGCCAACATCTCGCTCGACAGCCATAATGGCACCACGATGACTATCTGAGAGCAATGTGGTTGCGACCACAATTTCTTCGATAGTTTCCTGAGCACCGATAGTTCTCGTAAAGTAGCGAAAAAACGGTGCTCGCCCAAAACGGATTACCACACGTCGTACGATAAACTTCAGGAGCTTATAGAGAACAAACATTACGACTACGATGTCAATCAAATACCACCAGTTCGCTGGAACCCAACTGGCAAATAGAGTGAGCCGTTCGATAATGGATACCATAGTCTTAAGCTTCTATAGTGTCGCCTCTTCACTCAACGAACTATCATTATCACAAAAACTGTTTCGATGTGAACGAACCTGATCAACAACTCGCACCACATCAACCATTTCACGAACCCCATGCACTCTTACAACATGAACTCCCATCATGACGGCCGCAGCAATCGCTGCCGCTGTGCCCCATTCTCGTGCCGCAGGTGACTTGCCACCTAGTGTTGATGCCATAAATGACTTCCGTGATGGTCCAACCAAAAGAGGGCGATCCAGTGTTTGTAGGCGGTCGAGTTGGGCCAAGGCCGCAAAGCTGTGGGCTTCTTTCTTTGCAAAGCCAATACCAGGATCTAAAATAATTGCTTCGCGCGCTACACCCGCTGTTAAGGCACATTGAAGACTCATTGCTAATTCATGACCGACCTCGCGAGCTAACGACGAATAAGTTGCTTCACGATACATGGCCCGAGAACGACCTCGGGTGTGTGCGAGAACCAACCCGGCCTTATACTCTGCCACTACCTCCGCAAGACTAGGATCATGCTCCAGACCACTAACATCATTAATGAGAGTAGCTCCACGTTGGATCGCCGATTTCGCCACCTCAGCCTTGTAAGTATCCACCGACACCGGAATCTTCACTTTACCAATCACTGCTTCAAGAACCGGCTGAATCCGGCTTAGTTCCTCGCTTGCATCAACCGGCAGCGCACCTGGTCTAGTCGACTCGCCACCAATGTCAAGTAAATCGGCCCCTTCCGCTTCCATAGCACAGGCCGTTTCTATGGCATGCAAGTGATCAACGCTGCTTCCATTACTCGCAAAGGAATCTGGCGTTACATTAATGATCCCCATAACTAACGTCTGGACGCCCAAGCGGAGCATCCGACCATGAGGAAGAGGTACGTCGTAGATTTTTCGAGGAACCACGATGGCGCGTATTTTCTATCCTAAATTAATCCCGACTCACAAAGTCCGTTATCACACGTACTCGAAGACCGTCATAACGCGACAGACGGGTCCATTATTCTTGCGGCAATGGCTTATTGAGAGGTGGTATTTGCGGTGCAGTTGAGGGTTGTTCTTCTTTATCTTCAGTACCACCAGCGGAGGTAGATGCTGCCGTAGGATTAGTCGACGATCGATTTTCATCCAATGGCAAACCAGACACAATCCGCTTCACCTGTTCGCCGTTGAGTACTTCACGAATAAGCAATTCTTCTGCCATCTGCACCAGAATCGCTCGATTCTCTTCAAGTATTGAGCGTGACCGCTTGTAATTGTCCATTACTACACGCTTAATTTCTTCATCGATACAAATCGCCGTTTGCTCGCTGTAATCCTGGTGCTGAGCGATGTCTCGTCCGAGAAAGATCTGCTCTTCTTTTTTACCAAAAGTCAGTGGACCTATGGCATCACTCATGCCCCATTCGCAGACCATCTTCCGCGCTAGCTCCGTAACGCGATCGAGATCATTGCCAGCTCCAGTAGTGACATTCTCGTTTGTAAGTTCCTCGGCAATTCGCCCACCGAGCAGTACAGAAATCTGATCGTCAAGGTATTCACGCGAATAATTGTGCTTATCACCCTCAGGTAACTGCTGCGTCACACCGAGCGCCATACCACGGGGAATAATCGTAACCTTGTGAATTGGATCAGCATGCGGTAGTAACACTGTTAAAAGTGCATGCCCCGCTTCGTGAATAGCCGTAACCTTTTTTTCGTCATCACTTATTATCATGGAACGCCGTTCCGCTCCCATGAGCACTTTGTCCTTCGCGAATTCAAAGTCCATCATTTGAACGGCCTTGCGATTGTAGCGCGCTGCGTTTAGCGCCGCTTCGTTCACCAAATTAGCAAGGTCAGCTCCAGAAAACCCTACTGTTCCCCTCGCAACAACGGTTACGTTAACGTCGTCAGCTAGAGGGATCTTCTTGGTGTGTACCCCTAACACACCCTCACGCCCTTTCACATCGGGCCGATTGACAACGATACGACGATCAAAGCGACCTGGTCGAAGAAGTGCCGGATCAAGAACGTCTGGTCGGTTCGTAGCTGCCACGAGGATGACGCCCTCATTCGACTCAAAACCGTCCATCTCGACCAATAATTGATTTAAGGTCTGTTCTCGTTCATCATGCCCACCACCTAGACCAGCTCCGCGATGTCTCCCAACTGCATCTATCTCATCAACAAACACGATACAGGGCGCATTTTTCTTCCCTTGCTCAAACAGATCGCGTACACGCGAAGCACCGACACCAACAAACATTTCAACAAAATCAGATCCACTAATTGAAAAAAATGGGACGCTCGCTTCACCAGCGACTGCACGAGCAAGCAGTGTTTTTCCTGTACCGGGCGCCCCTACCAACAACACACCCGTGGGAATGCGACCACCCAATCGCTGGAATTTTTGTGGCTCTCTTAGAAATTCTATAATTTCCTGTAGCTCTTCCTTAGCCTCGTCGACACCAGCCACATCCTTAAAAGTAACTACTTTCTGCGTGCCAGTAGACAATTTCGCCCGACTCTTACCAAACGATAACGCCTTGTTCCCACCACTTTGCATCTGGCGCATGAAGAAAATCCAGAATCCAATAATGAGAAGAACGGGTGCCCAGGAGTACAGCAATGTAGCCCATGGACTCGAAGTCGCTTCTTTGGCGGTAACCCTTATGCCACGGTCCAGTAATGTATTAGCCAAACCCTCATACTGTGGAGGAGCATAGGTTTGAAACTGCACTCCGTCCCTTGTCGTACCAGAAATTTCGTTACCCATAATGGTCACGTCACCAATCTGACCTTGATCGACGAGTGCCATAAATTCACTAAAAACCTCTGTGCGGTCGCCTGCCTGGAAATTAGTTGAAAAATTCCAGATCAAGACACCGACGACAACAAGTGCCATCCAAAACAACAAATTCTTAAGCGATGGTTTCAAGCTGATTCTCCTAACTGCTTCAGTCTCAAGACTATCACGGACAGCGTATCGTCAGTGACCCTAAAATCATTTTCAATCGTGTGGCCTGCTACCCAAATAATTCGGTCGCGCTCATCAACAACTATGGGTACTAAATGTCTCTGATCTCGTCCAATCTTCCTGTCAACAAAGAAGTCCTGGAGTTTCTTGTGACCGTGCAGCCCAAGTGGTTGAAATACGTCACCAGGTCTACGGTTTCGAACCATTAATGCACCCTTAAGTTTCGTTGCATCCACGAAAACCTGTTGACCACAACTTCTTAGCACTGAAAGATCGGGTATCGAAGCTCGATTTACGGGAGCAGCTGAAATTTCAATTCCAGCCTCAATATATTTCACCACTCCTGGAACTGGTAAATCGTCTCCCCAAGACAGCCAGTCATCAGACTCAGACAAACGGTGGGTTCCTGGTGAGAGAACGATCTCATCTGAAACCCGCACTGCACTGTGTCCAGGAAAAGAAGCTTTCGTAATCTCATGCTTCACTATTCGCATAAAGGTATCGACATGATCGAATCCAATAAACCCTCTTCCAGATAATCGCCGCATAGCTACTAGAACAACACGATTTTTGATGGCGTCAGGAAGTTCTACTAGACTCTTTAAATCAACGTGCAGATTTTCTCCCTCTAACGAGATGATTGATTGCGCCGAAATATTAGCCGCTGAATCAAGCCAATCGGCATCATCATGTGCAATGGATGCCTCCCTTGCCAAAACGTCAACAATGCCGGCTGAAAAATGTTCTCGTAGATAGGGAATCAACTCGTGCCGGATTCGATTTCTAGGAATCGTCACGTCTCGATTTGACTCGTCTTCTCTATATGAAATTTCTTCATTCGCGAGGAACACTCGAAGTTCTGCTCGAGTTAAGTCGAGCAAGGGTCTCACAATTAAGTCAAAACGTGGATATACACTTGATAAACCACGGGTGCCGGCACCTCGAATCACACGCAGCAGAAAAGTTTCTGCTTGGTCATCTCGTGTATGTCCGACTGCAACCCGGTCAACGCCAACTTCGACCGCTACCCGACGAAAAAAATCCATTCTTGCAGTCCTCGCGGCATTTTCTATCGATGTCTGCAAAGTATGTGCACGTGATCGAATGTCAACACGCTCGACATAGATTGGTCGTTCCAGTTTCGATGCTAGTCTTCGACAAAATTGTTCATCTTCATCAGAGAGTCGTTCACGTAATTGATGATTTAAATGAATTAAACCAACAAGCTCAAATGTATCCGGGCCAGATAACTGTTCAAGCAAGTGGAGCAAGGCTACAGAATCCGATCCTCCGGAAACAGCGGCAATCACACGTCCACCTTGAGGAATCAAATTGTGACGACGAATCGTCTGTCCAACACGTTCGAGAATAGATGGCATGACCTCACGATTAACAAGTGACAGCCAATTTGGACTGTATAGTCACCGAAACGGAATGACTCAAGACATCGACAGATACCTAGTCCACCCCGCAGACTCTCGAATCAGAACGAATGGTGCCGGTGCAGGGACTTGAACCCCGGACAACGCGGATATGAGCCGCGTGCTCTAACCAGCTGAGCTACACCGGCGAATACTGTCACTCAGAAACATCACTTCAATACGCACTGCAATCCATTATTATAGCCTAGAGAATGGTGGCTTCGGATTCTTAGGTTTCTATATTTACGTCACAGAATTCAGGTCACAGACTCGATCAAGGCGGCTGCTAATAAGGGTACGAGGATCTCATGATGCCCGACCAGTGAAATTCCTCGTCCACTAGCAGAAGTTGGTCTTTTTACAACGTTTGTCTGTGGTCGATACTGTCTTAAAAAATCTAAGTTTACCGTAGTAAGATTCGCGAGCGAGACTCCACGATTCCGCACTAGCGACACCGCCTTTAAAAACACTTCTGGTAAAAGAACAGCCGAACCACAATTTAAGTACACACCATTTGCAAGTCTCGACACCGACGAGACAAAGTAGTAAAAATCTTTCAGACTACCTGCTCCCAGCGCTTCTCCAGATGCCGCAGGATGCATGTGAATCACGTCGGTGCCGATCGCTACGTGAACCGTCACTGGTATGTTAAGTCGAGCAGCACTCGCAAAAATACTAACCCGTTCAAATGGTGGATGGAGGTTAAGCAGGTACTCGCCTACGGCCTGACCAATGCCTAGCCCGTTGGTTACACCTTTCGCAATTTCCTCATTTAGTACACGTCCGGTTTCGTCGGCCATGCCAAATTTTCCTGAATCTAGCGACTCATCAACTTCTTCCGAGGTTGCTCCTGCAATTGCCACTTCAAAGTCGTGAATCATACCAGCCCCATTAGTTGCGATCGCCGATACGAAACCACGCTCCATGAGATCGATGATCACCGGCGAAAGCCCCGTCTTCACAATGTGAGCCCCTAAACCCCAGACAATGCCATCCTCAGCTTCCCGCGTACGTTTCAGCGTTTTGACGACCTCAACAAAATCAGCGGAAGCTAAGATATTTGGCAGACTATCCAATAACCCAGTCACGCCCGTGCCCGGCTCATAGGGACGCGCAAAATCGCTAAACCGTGCCTTACTATGCCGTGACTTTAAGGCATACGTGTGAACATCAGAAACGTCGAACTCTTCATAGGGAAAGGTCATTGGTTCTCCCCTAGACAATTAGCATGGCATCACCATAGCTGTAAAAACGATAGCTCATCCGAACTGCTTCATCATAAGCTGCCAACAGACAATCTCGACCAGCAAATGCAGAAACAAGCATCAAGAGAGATGATTTCGGTAAGTGAAAATTTGTCATAATTCCGCTGACGGCAGAAAACGAAAATCCGGGATAAATAAATAGATCTGATACACCCTTACCAGGCACTATTCGGCCACCACCGTGCCGCACAGCTGTTTCGAGAGCGCGAGTTGTGGTCGTGCCAACCGCAATGACTCGTCGATTCTCATCAAGCGCCCGATTAATGTCGTGGGCCGTTTCCTCAGAAATTTCGTACGGCTCAGCATCAATCACATGGTCCTCTACGCGGTCAGTTCGCAAGGGTTTAAATGTTCCATAGCCTACATGCAATGTTAGTTCTGCGCGAATTACATTTCGCTTGGCAAGTGACTCAAACAATTCAGTAGTAAAGTGTAATCCAGCTGTGGGGGCTGCCACCGATCCTCGTGTTCGAGCATACACAGTCTGATACCGATCGCGATCTCGTTGATCATCGGGTCGTTTAATGTAAGGGGGAAGTGGAATATGGCCAATGACATTAATGGCTTCCCAAGGGTCACCTTGGTCTGACCACAAGCGTACGACCCGTCGACCAAATGCTGAGCGACTCACTACCTCACCAAACAGTTGCCGCCCATTACCCTCGAACAACATCTTTTCACCGACTCCTAATTTTTGTCCAGGATGGACGAGAGCATCCCAGTGCTCTGGATTGACCTCCCGCATCAATAAGCATTTCACTGAGCCTCCACTTGGAATTCGATGACCATAAAGGCGTGCGGGAAAAACTTTTGTGTTATTCAGCGCGAGCACATCACCTGGCTGAAAATAGTCAGCAAGTAAAGAAACGTTTGTATGCGTTGAAATTCCTATAGCTCGGTCGAGCACTAGTAGTCGGGCTTGATCACGAGTCTGAACAGGGGCCTGGGCAATCAGTGCGTGCGGCAGTTCAAACTCAAAATCGTCAACCTTCATGCGTGCCCAGCACTCCTAATATCACATACAAGGAACTAATTAATGTTCTATATTCTTGCTAGGTCCCAGTGTTCTTGATCTAGAAAGACCACTAGGGTGCCGCGGGTTATATCAGGCTAGTAAGACCAGCGCAGCAAGACTGATCCAACCGTAAAACCCGCACCCACAGATGTGAGCAACACTAGATTGCCTTTCTTGAGACGCCCGTCTTTTACAGCATCATCTAGCGCGAGTGGAATCGTGCCAGCGGTCGTGTTGCCATAGTGCTCTACATTAATTACCACTTTATCGGCATCCAGATTTAACTTCTTAGCAGCTGACAATATGATGCGCCGATTGGCCTGATGTGAGACGAACAAGTCTAGTTCGCTAACATCTAGGTTATTACGCTCAAGTAAACGCTTACAGATTTCTACTGTTTTACGTACAGCAAACCTGAAGACAGTCTGGCCATCTTGATGCACAAAATGAAGTCTTTGGTCGACGGTTTCGTGGGAAGCTGGCCTGAGACTACCACCTGCTGGAAGGCATAGTGCTGGGCCGCCTGTACCGTCAATTTCATGAACGAAATCAATTATACCGGTTTGATCTTCGTCGGCCGGTGAGACAACGACAGCCCCTGCCCCATCACCGAACAGCACACAAGTTGTACGATCCTGGTAATCAAGTATGCTCGACATCACGTCTGCTCCAACCACAAGCGCGTGAGTATGAGATCCCGTTGAGACCATTTGACACGCAGTGGTTAATGCATAAGTGAAACCAGAACACGCTGCACCTAAATCAAAACCCCAAGCGTTGTTCGCACCAAGCTTCGCCTGCAGCAGACACGCTGTGTTAGGAAATGACATGTCAGGCGTCGTTGTACCCACTATGATTAAATCGAGATCGAGCGGAGTTAGGTTGGCCTGCTTAATTGCTTGTTCGGAGGCTTCCTTCGCTAAATCAGAAGTGCCGACCCCCGCATCAGCGATGTGTCGCTCCCGAATCCCGGTACGTTGCTGGATCCACTCGTCTGAAGTGTCAACTAATTTTGATAGGTCATGGTTTGTCATTACTCGCGGCGGCACATATGTCGCGAGTGACGCAATTTTAACCGGTCTCAGCATAGGACCGTCCTTACGTTGCATGGAGTTACCCTTATTAAAACGTTTTACCACAATCGTGATTCCTTGCTAGGTACTTCGAGCCCGAAATATGCGTAAGCTTTCGATGTGGCTACACGTCCACGAGGCGTGCGATCTAGAAATCCTATTTGGATCAAGAATGGTTCATAAATATCCTCAATTGCATCCTTCTCTTCACTTATCGCAGCCGCGAGGCTATTCAGACCAACCGGCCCACCATTAAACTTCTCGATAATGGCTTGCAGTAGCCGCCGATCGGATTCATCAAACCCGCGCTCATCGATCTCAAGTAGTTTTAAAGCAGCTTCAGCAATCTCCTTCGAGATCGTGCCGTCAGCCCTGACCTGTGCATAGTCTCGGACCCGTCTCAAGAGACGGTTGGCCACGCGTGGTGTTCCTCTTGACCGTCGTGCGATTTCAATCGCTGCTTCATCTGCAATTGATACATCCAGAATACCAGCGGAACGACGCACGATTTCTAACAGATCTTTCTCGACATAAAAATCTAGTCGGTGGACAATACCAAACCTTGCGCGCAAAGGGGCAGTTAACAAACCAGCGCGAGTGGTCGCTCCTATCAACGTGAATTTTTTAACGTCCAGTTTAACCGAACGGGCACTCGGTCCCTGGCCGATCATAATGTCGAGTTTGTAATCCTCCATTGCAGGATAAAGAATCTCTTCCATTGCAGGATTCATACGATGGATCTCATCAATAAACAGGACGTCACGTTCTTGGAGATTAGTCAGAATCCCTGCTAGGTCGCCTGGCTTTTCCAAAACCGGACCAGACGTGGCAGTGACGCTAACACCCAGTTCATGACCAATAACATAGGCCAGCGTTGTTTTACCTAGACCAGGAGGACCGTATAACAGCACGTGGTCTACAGCATCGTTGCGTTGCCGGGCCGCCTTGATTGAAACATCGAGATTCTCACGTAAACGATCTTGACCAATATACTCGTCAAGTGAACGCGGGCGAAGACCCACTTCATAATGTGCATCTTCTTCAACACGTGCCGATGTAACGACCCTCGTAGAATCCGTCATTAGTCAGGAATCTGAAACAGAGCAACCGATGTCAACGAGCTAATTCTCGCAACGCTTGTCTGAGAGCATGTTCGAACGATTCGATCTCGCCTGCCTCTAAAGATACACTGATCGCTTTCTCTGCCAGATGCCGATGATACCCTAGGTTTAGTAGAGCGGACAGCACGTCACCACGCAGGTCATCAGTGCCTGTAGACGCGGCCTCGCCATGCTGGCTGACAGACTCAGGAACAGGCAACCGGTCCTTCAATTCCAACACCAAACGTTCTGCAGTTTTTTTACCGACCCCTGGTATACCCATAAGACTCGCTATATCACCGTTACGCACTGCCCGAACAAGGGCGGGTGGCTCAAGACCTGATAAGGCAGTCAACGCCAGACGTGGTCCAACACCACTGACACTGATGAGGTGTTCAAAAACTACCAACTCTAAATCACTTGAGAAGCCGAACAAGGCTAGAGTCTCCTCACGCACGTGGGTATGGATCTGCAATGTAATTTCATCACCTAATTCCGACATCTGATAGAAGGTAGAAAGCGGAACATGCACCTCATAACCAACTCCATGCACATCCAGCACGATACGATTTGGTCGTTTTTCAAGCAACCGACCAGTCAGGGCTGCAATCATCGATCCCTCTTTCGACCCTCGACTTCTGGTCGGTAGCGTCGCCAACTTGTGAGAGACGACTTCCCTATGGATGACGAGACACCTTCAGACGACATCGGTCCCATGCTGTGCCCATGACAGAGAGCAACTGCTAGAGCATCAGCCGCGTCGTGGGGTGTCGGGATTGCGTCAAGACCAAGTAATATTTTCATCATTTCCTGTACTTGTTGCTTCTCTGCACGTCCATATCCAACAATAGCACGCTTGATTTGCGTCGGCGTGTACTCCAAAACCGGAAGGTCAGCCTCTACTGCTGCCAAGATGGCCACACCACGTACATGGCCAAGCTTAAGCGCGCTACGTGCATTCTTGGCGTGGAACAAATCCTCAATAGCCACGCAATCTGGCTGGCATGTGGCAAGCAACCGAATTAGTTCATCATGAATCAGCCGAAGTCGTTGTGGAAACGTGTGACCGGAAGGCGCAGAAATCGCACCGGAAACAATCAACTCGTAACGGCTATTCGTGTACTCGATACAGCCATAGCCCGTACGTTTGGACCCTGGATCAATGCCAAAAATTTTCACATTAACGAAGCCTCGATCTCCTTTTCCTCGACGTTGAAATTGGACCACACGTGCTGCACATCATCATGATCCTCAAGTAAACCCATCAATTTCAGCATCTGCTGAGCTGCTTTTCCCTCAAGATTAATATAGTTCTGGGGTAGCATGGCCACTTCAGCCATTAATGTTTCAACGCCAAGCCCTTTTACGGCATCCAGCACCCGATGAAAATCCTCTGGTGACGTGAGCACTTCCCAATTATCTTGATCATCCCTTACGTCATCAGCACCCGTATCCAAGGCAACGCCCATTAGGCCATCCTCGTCAACCTTACTCTTTTCGATCAAAATGTATCCCTGTTTAGTAAACATCCAAGCAACACTGTTCGTCTCACCAAGATTTCCACCATACTTAGAGAGAAGGTGTCGAATCTCGCTCACCGTGCGGTTTTTATTATCTGTGAGGGTCTCCAGCATGAGCGCAGCACCTCCAGGTCCATACCCTTCATAGGTTGCCTCTTCATACGAAACCCCGGGCTCCTCGCCAGTGCCACGCCTGATCGCTCTCTTAATGTTGTCAGCCGGCATATTCGCGGCTTTGGCATCAGCCACAACCGTACGCAGTCGGGGATTACTATCAGGATCTCCACCGCCAACTCTAGCAGCGACAGTTAATTCCTTGATGATTCTCGTGAAGATCTTTCCGCGCTTTGCGTCGGCGGCACCTTTTTTATGTTTTATAGAAGACCACTTAGAATGGCCAGACATGGCAGGACTCCTCTGTAATAATGCGCAGAAAAGTGAAGAAAGTTTAGCATAGAGACATCCCAACGAACCAGACCTGGTTGCAAATACACTAAACAGTCCATTTCGCTATCATTAAATGACTACAAACGCTTCGCCAAAACCACCCAAACCTCGGCACCTAAATTCCACTCTGAGCCAGAATAGTCACCAAGAACTGCCTCGACGTGGAACCCGGCTCGTTCCAATCGTCTCGTAATTTGACGTATCGATAATGTCCTAAAAGTGAGTGAAAAACGGTGTGTCGTTCGATCCGAACCCTTTCGCTCTACATACTCTTGATCAAAAATCGTAAGGTGGCGGGCGCGGTCTTGTCGAACCGACTCAATCAAGGTTAAATGTGAGTCGCGAGCGCGTTGCTGCCCACGCAACGCTACGTGCCGCTTGTATTCATCCCATCGAAGTAAATCCGGTACAAGGTCAACCCCAAACCGGCTTCCCTTCTTAGTGACACGCGCCACCGCTGATAATGTTGCAGTCAGGTCTGCTTCACGAACAAGTGACTGGAGAATCCCATACGGCGCCATGACAAGGTCGAATTTCGTGCGTCGTCGAAAAGGGAGTAATCGAATATCGCCACGCAGCAATTTCACCCGTGACCTTACACGGGATCTGCGTAGTCGAATGTGTGCTCGGTCAAGCATGGCTTCCGAACGATCAATTGCCACAAGTGATTTAGCAACTCGAGCAACGGGAGCCGAAACTCTGCCCGTTCCGCAACCAAGTTCAAGAATTGGACCACTCGCCCTGCGGGCCAACTGACACCAAAAAGCAATATCCTTACGGCCTAGAGTTTGCGCATTCTCCCAGTCGTAGAACGGCGCGTAAGCGTCCCAGCCGTGCCAACCTTCCATAGTCTGTACTCTTATCAACTTCCTGTAGTAAGATTCGGTCCCTAAAAGTGCTTCTCCCAGTTTAGCAGGCGAGCAGTTTATTATATGGTCGTAGTCTTCCTGATAAGTATCTGAATCGTCGTTAGCCACAACCCAGTCAAAATGCCAATGCCTCTATCGAATTATTGTTCATCAAGAAAACGACTTCACATGCCGAAATGCATCTTTGCAATTCTTATCGTGTATGGTTTTGGTATTAACCAACTGGGAGCTCAAACAACTCAGATCGACAATGTGATTCTCGTAACACTGGACGGCGCACGAACACAAGAAATTTTTGGCGGGCTTGATCTTGACATACTGCAATCTACATCGGGAAATAACCCGGTCGAATCAACGGTATCCTATCGTCGATACTGGGCTCCAACGGCCAAAGAACGGCGAGGGAAACTCATGCCGTTTTTTTGGACTACGCTCATGCAACACTACGGGTCTATCGCCGGAAATCGTGACCTCGGAAGCAGGGTAAAAGTCAGCAATACCCAACTGTTTTCGTACCCTGGCTACGCGGAAATCTTAACAGGCGAGTCGCACGACGACCTCATCACAAGCAACGACAACCGCCACTATCCGTTTCCCACAGTACTTGAATTCCTTAAGGACTCTCTCGCCCTAACAAATACACAAGTCGCGACGTTCGCCTCATGGGAAACCTTCAACTGGATTGTCTCGCAGAGAGAGGGCTCAGTTACAGTCAACGCTGGTTTTGAGCCCTACGAGCATCCAGAGGAGGCCTTACAGGCGTTAAATCGACAACAGTTTGAAACCAAAACGCCATGGGACACAGTGCGGCACGACTTCTACACGTTTCGCTTTGCTATGGCACACCTGGCCACCTATCACCCGAAAGTGTTGTATCTGGCTCTTGGTGAAACAGACGACTGGGCGCACGACAGACGTTACGATCGCGTGCTCGATACTTTACATCGAACTGATTCTTACTTCGAAGAATTGTGGAATTTTCTGCAGGCAGACGATCAGTACCGTGACACAACTGCAATTATCATCACGGTCGATCACGGACGGGGTAACACGCCAGAAGATTGGATCGGTCATGGTAGTGATATTCCCGGTGCCGAAAACATCTGGATGGCGTTCGTTAGTCCAACTGTGGATCTACGTGGAGAGTGGCGCGACCACGAACCCATCACGCAAAACCAAGTCGCTGCAACCCTGACGCGTTTCCTCGGACTTGATTTTCATACGCTGACTCCAACTGCAGGTGTTCCGATCGCAAAACTATTTCAACGCTAAACGTTTATCTCAGGATTACCTGCGACTCCGTAGCCACGAACGAGCCCGGAGTAACCATTCGCCGAGTGCAAACGAATGATCAAGGTGATCTGGGGCTGAATTTCCAGCAAAGCCGTCAAGATAAAATCCATTTTGCTGCACCTTACTCAACTGCTGCATTCCATTCGGACCTTCGACAAGTACCGCTGTGCGGCTCAAGTCCAGTTGCCCCAAGAGATAGTCGGCCGTCTCGGTCGTACTGGCATAGGTGCCAGGAAACACTTCAGAATGAGTCACCCACATACGTTTTTGTCCTGAGGCAGCATCTCGAGCAAATCGCACGAACACGTCGAGATCTTCAGAAATAACTTCAGGTGCCACTTCACCTAGACGAGGCGGCGATGAACCGTCCACGTAGGAAGCGTGAAGTCCATCTGCCAACAGGATTCCGTCAACTCGGTCGTAATGTTCAGGATTCCTAAGAATCGCTCGTGTAGCTCCATAACCCGCACTAAAAGAACTAAGGAAAATTCTGCCGCCTCTAGAATACCCATCCGTGATCCAAGCTAGGGCTTGATTAACTTCCTTAATCATTGTGGTAAATACCATGGGGTTCTCAAAAACATCGTTGTAAACGCGTGAACCAGAACCCAACTGCACTGAGACAAGTACAGCTTCCGGTATCAAGGTTGACACATAATGCTCACCTAGCCAGAAAGCGCCATGGAATTGCACCACGATCGGTACAAATTCAGAGCCGCCAAAATTTCCAGGCACGAAGAGCGTACCGACCGTCAAGGCTTCTCGGTTCCCATCTGCCACAGGGGGATCAATGCGAAGGTGCGGCCGTGCACTCTCTACCATTGGAGATGGGTTCTGGCTAAGAGATTGCACAGATGCAGAAAGCAGTGCGAACTCAATATGCGACATTACCAGAAAAATAGTGCATAAAAATCTGAACAGGGCTCTCACTTGACCTCGTCACTCCTTCCGATCACAATGCTCATCGAGCTTATCGATATTAGCTGAACATTGCGCTGAGGTGCTCCACGCCAGTTATCGTTGTAAGGACTAAAACAAAGGAAACACGATGAGCGTATCACTCAATAGACGGATGTGGTTGAAAACGGCCGGTATCGCTGCGATCGGCGCGGGTCTCGCTTCACGCTGTTCATCACAGTTCGGGGCTAACGGCACTACTAAGAATGATTCCGGCTTGGCGAAGGTGAAGGTTTCATCCGACCGAATTATTCGCACAACGATCGGACTTCGCCCAGTGCGACAATCAGGTTTTGTGCTGAAGTCAGAAACAGTTGGAGAGAAGACCGTTATTCACAACTATGGACACGGTGGAAGCGGCATGTCCTTATCGTGGGGCACGGCGCACCTAGCAGTGGAAGAAGCGCGGCGTACCGGTCAAAAGAAGTACGCTGTTCTTGGAGCAGGCGTCGTCGGGCTTTCAACGGCGAGACTGTTGCAACGACAAGGATACGAGGTAACGATTTACGCGAAGGATCTGCCACCTCGTACGACGTCCAACATGTCCGCTGCATGGTTCGGACCAACGGGTTCTTCACAACGTGATCATACGACTCCAGAATTTGCCGATCTTGTCGTTAAAGCCTCCCGTCTGTCTTACCAGTATTTCCAGGAATACTTGGGACAGGATTATGGTGTGCACTGGACACCAGCTTATGCTGTGTCAGACGAACCGCCGAATCCGGAAGCGCAGCAAACAAGTCTGAGCCAGCGAATCGCCGATCTCTATCCAGAGAGCACACAACTCGAACCTCAACAGCATCCGTTTCCAAGGGCTTATGTTCGAAGACGCTGGACGATGCAGTTCGAGCCAGCAGTGTATCTAAATGCGCTCATGCGAGACTATAGGCTCGCGGGAGGACAGGTAATAGTCACTGAGTTCGAAAACATCGCTCAAATCCTTACACTAGCCGAACCGGTCATTGTGAATTGCACGGGCCTAGGCTCTAAAAACTTGTTCGGAGACGAAGAACTGCAGCCGGCCAAAGGGCAGCTCACTCTGTTGTTGCCGCAACCAGAAATCAACTACATGGTCATGCTAGGAGGTCCACTGTATATGCTGCCTCGCTCAGATGGCATTGTATTGGGAGGCAGTCGTGAAGTAGGCGAATGGTCACTCGAGCCGAATCCAGCCGTAACGGAACGCGCCATCAATAGCTTTACCGAGTTTTTTGCTGGTATGGCCTAACGTAATCAGCTAGCTCTATTCTTGAACTGATTTTGCCGTATCGTAATTTGACGGGGTTCGTCGAAATGTGATCGGGGCACTTCGTTCGCCTCGTTAAGACATTTTACATGTCGGTACCTTCTGGATACTGCAGTGCTAAACGCAACTCGGTTGCCAATGATTCTACTGTCGTATGGGAATGCTTCCAGGGGCCGTCGGTCTCAAATCGCACATCCCCGATCCTTCGTCCCCAAGGAGCAATAACGCGCCCAATCGCTCGAAAGTCAGTTCTATCAGCATGCTCCTGGTCTAGCCGGCTAATGACGGAGGGCACAACACGAATGAAACCACGAAGAGCAGTAACGGACTTGATGCTATACTTCCGGCCATTCCAAGCCGCGCCGAAAACTTGAGCAACCCGCCTAAAGTAATTAAGAAAGAAACGCCTTGCGTCGTTACGGAAGGCCGCTGACTTGCGTGGTCCTCCAAAAGAATCTTCTGCTAAAAGTCGTTTAATCTCCTTCGCCAACGGCGCCTGCGCAACTCGCCCCTTACCAACACCAAGCAACTTAATATCACCGCATAATGGTGAATCCGCTTGGTCACTCAAAGTGCGAACAATGTCGTGGGCTACTGCTAAATTCTCATCTCGATAAAGCTGCCGACCTGATAACGACACTAAGTGGGAAGGGTTAAGTCGCGTATGCTTGGCATTGATCGTAACGAACATTTGCACAATATGATCTTCAGGCAACCGATCGAAAATCACAGCAGGTACGGTAAATTTTTCATCGCCAAATTGACCAATGTCGGCATGCATAGCCAACAGACGATGCTGGCCATCGATAGCACGCAGCGCGCCTTCACGTTCTGGTACTTTAAGGGTACCCATATTTGATGATTGTTCGATCGGTTCAAACCTGAGAATTTCGTCAGAGGAGATAATCACTGCACCAGGAATCGACGGAAGGTCCCGAGCTTCTCGACACTGAACGTAATAGCCCACCAGCTCATCAATCTTTCGTTTGATAATTTGACGCTGATAGGCTTTCTCGTTTGCAGCGATCCTCCGTTCGAGTAAATCCCAATTAACCTTAGATCCACTTCGACGTTTCACGCCGCGCACCGGTGATTGGCGCTGCTTACTGTAACTTAACACTTCGAATCGTACCAGCTTATCGATGTCACTGGCAGTCAGTGAGGCCTGATAGAACTGCACCCCAAACTGCTGCATCCGGATAGCGTCGACGTTAATCATGGTCCGCCCAGCTCCTTCAGCTGTGCCCTGAGAGTCCCTAACCCGCTAGCTTTCAGAAGAGGCTGCCAGCTTGAGAATATAGCCTAAAGAGTTGTATAATAACGGTTTATTAGACACGATCCAATAAATTTTTGTGCATTTAACTTAAGGATTTGGACGAATGCCCTCCTTTTGCACTCTTTCTCGGCAGGCTACTCAAAATTTACTGAACCCTTTCAGAGGCCTTGGCGGTCAAGTCAGAACTTGCGGAATAGGTTTGCTTCTGGCCAGTATCACGTGCTTGGCCGGTCCACCACTTACCTGGGCACAACCTTCGCCTCAACCGTATCAAGCAGCTAAGCATGGCGGCAACTACATGCATAATTTCTATTTCCCGCCGGCGCCCAGTTCCACACCGTGGGCACCAACTTGGTCACCGGATGGGCATGCGATCGCGGTGGGCATGAGTGGTTCGATCTGGACCGTAGACCCAGTAACTGGTATCGCAAATGAACTGACCCACGGCAAGAAGTATCACTCCTCTCCTGACTGGTCGCCTGACGGTGCATGGATCATCTATACGGCAGACGATGGCGGCACCACTATTCAACTTGAGATTCTTAACGTCACAACAGGTGAAAGTCGTACGTTAACTGATGATGCGTTTATCTACACTGACCCAACGTTCTCCCCGGACGGCACACAGATTGCTTACGTCTCGACCAAACCGAACGGTTATTTCAATGTCTATACTCGACCTATTCTCAATGGAGAGTGGTCAGGGGAAGCTGTGGCAGTTACCGGTGACCATTCTTTTGGTCGTAGCCGATTGTACTTCGGTGAATGGGACATGCATCTAATGCCAACCTGGATGCCAGATGGCAAGGAGCTGCTCTTAGTATCAAACCGTAACGTGCCGCTTGGTTCTGGCAACATTCTAAGAGTTCCAGCTATGGCAACTGGCATTATGGAAGCCCGGACAGTACTAGCTGAACAAACACTTTACAGATCCCACCCTGATGTCTCACTTGACGGTAAACGATTTATCTATTCATCCACTCGTGGTTCCGCAGACCAATTTTCGAATCTTTACGTGCAACCCACCGCTGGCGGAGAGCCTTACAAGATGACCTTCTTCGCTCATGATGCATTTAATCCGACATGGTCAGCGGATGGAGAGTGGATCGCCTATATCTCGAATGCCGACGGTTTGCCGCAGCTCGCCTTACTGGAGACCTATGGCGGCGCCCAACGGACAGTTGCCATAACTGAACGACATTGGAAACAGCCCATGGGTTTCTTGTCAGTGCAAACACGAGATGGTCTTCAAAACGTTGTAACCGGGTCACGCGTTCATCTCACAGCATCGGACGGCAAGTTTTACGCACCCCACGATGCGTATGCTCGAATTTCAGGTGCAGGCGACCACATCTTCCACTCGCGTGGCCAATTCACTGTCACGCTTCCAGTAGGTCAGGTCAACCTAACGGTTGTGAAAGGGTTCGAATACCAACCACTACAGTTGGAAACCACGATCGAAGCCGGTGAAGTCACGTCAGTCACCGCTAATCTTGAACGGCTGACCGACATGGCAGTCAAAGGCTGGTACAGCGGTTCCACCCACGTGCATATGAACTACGCTGGTAACCTGCATAATTCGCTTGAGAACCTCATGATGATGTCAGCCGCTGAGGATCAAGATATCGTCAATGAGCAAATCGCCAATAAAGACAACCGTATCCTGGATTATCAAGTGTTCCAGAAAGGGGGAGGGCCACACCCGATATCTACCCCCGACATGGTGATGGTCGTCGGACAGGAATACCGACCACCATTTTATGGACATGTGTTTATGTTCGGGCTCGAAGACCACCTCATTTCTCCTTTTTTTACTGGATATGAGGGAACGGGTATCGAAAGTCTTTATCCGAGCAACACCGATATGTTTCGTAAAGCTCGCGCACAAGGAGCAACCGTTGGCTATGTGCATGCATTTTTCGGTAGCACTGACCCACTCGAAGGTGCGCTCGGTGGAGCGAAGGGTTTTATGGTCGATGCGGCTCTTGGAACAACGGATGCAGTCGAATGGTCTGGGGCTGGGCAAGCCGGCTTCTACCCGGTCTACGCCGCCTGGAATAATGGTCTCCGGGTAACTGCGGTGGGTGGTGAGGACTCGATTAGCAACTTGCATGCAAGCAAGCTCGTGGGATCTGCAAGGACTTACATTTACACTGGCGAGCGCGGACTTACCATGGATGCCTGGTTTAATGGTCTGAGGGCAGGCCGAGCGTTCGTCTCGACAGGGCCATTACTCGATGTGACAGTTAATGGAGTAATGCCCGGTGACGAAGTTCAACTCCCCGCAGGTGGTGACACAGTTGAAATTCGCGTTCGCGTTCAGTCGATCAATCCGCTCGAAACATTACGGCTTGTGTGGAATGGCGACATCATTGAAGAAGTCCCTCTGGATGAAAGTCGCTCTAATTTTTCATTTACACGCTCGGTACCAGTAACTAAGAGTGGATGGTTTCATGTGAGAGTAGCCGGCAATCCTCGTGATCGCTACCCGCTCGACACTGGTTTTGCGCAGGCCTTCACAAATCCAGTTTGGGTAATCGTCGACGACCAACCAGTGCGTTCAAGACCTGCCGCCAATTATGGAATACGCTGGATCGACAAGTTACATCAAATGGCCGAAGAATGGCCTGGGTGGCGGTCGCAGCAAGAACGCGATCACGTATTTTCACAATTTGATGAAGCACGAAAGATTTATGAAAGGTTCGCAGAAGAAGCTAAACAGTAACAACTCGCAAGCAACAGGTTTAGCATCGCAACAGAAGGTGAACATCGACTCCTTGTAACCTCCTGTTATTGAAACGTTTTAATCGATTTGGTAACCTAGTAGTGCATCGTAGCAGTTAGTCGCCCACGTTACATTTCATCAAGTTCGACCCGGCTGCAGGATCGCGATCGGAGCGATTTCGCAGAAAGATATTGCAAGACTTATTGGCTGAAACTGATTCTTCGGTCAATGGTTGAATGTCTGCCACAAAGATCTTGAATGGAAACGGGCGATGCGAATAATTATCTGATTAAATTGCTGGATTGTCTCATATATAGATAATCAAAAAGGGGGGCCTATGGCTAATCGAGGACGGCCGACTCTACAAAAACGTCAAAAGGAACGAGCCAGGCAAGACAAACAAAAAGATCGGGTTGCTAGGCGAGAAGACGCCAAACTGCGTCGCGCAAGCGCGCCTGATCGGACAGATAGTATTGATCCTGACATTGCTGACATAACGCCAGGACCTCAACCCGCGCCAGCCTGGCAAGCAGAATTTCTGGAGGAAGAATCAGCTGACAAGGAAGAAAGCGAGAACTAGCACTTCCCACTTTCTGGTCCACTTTTTGACTGCGATACTCGTTTGGGATTCTAGGCAACCATGCTTCAGACCAACAGCTAGGTGTCGGTAATTCTTCGGTCTCGCATAATCACATAGCCAAGCCAACTAATCGGCAACACGATGAGCATATAGGTCAAGTACTGCCCATAACGACCATCTGGCCCGTAGGGCTCGGTAGCCCAGTGTAGCGGTTCACTATAAGGAAATATGTTGGCTTCGGTTAGTTCGTGGAAACCATAAATTAAAAGTTGTATCACGAACACTATCAAGAAAATTGATGTTACTTGGAAGAAGCGTACCAAATTCACTCGATGACCATAGTGAGACCACAACCAAGCCACTCCTCCTGCACAGACCAGTCCTGCTAGTGCCCCACTAAGTAATGAGTACGACTGCATCTGAAAGAACAAGGCATTCAACAGTAAAGCCGTTTCCATCCCCTCACGGGTAATCATCAATAGAGTAAACCCGAAAATTCCCAACATGGCTTTCTTGCCTGGTTGGAGACTTTTTTCGTAAAGCCTTCCCTCGATCTCGCTTTTCAAGTGTTTACCCACACGCCACATATGGACAATCAGCGACATAACCAAGATTGCTGCAGCAATAGCTAGGATGCCCTCCCACAGCGCCTGGTTCGCTGCACGCGCAAACAATATACTCGCACCGATACTGAGGCCAATAGCACAAACAATGCCCCAGTGCACCGCGGGAATCAGTTCGGTCAGTCCACGCTTCCGCAAATACGCCAAGCTAATGGCAATGATTAGAAACGCCTCCAAGCCTTCCCGTAACGTGATTACAAATGCTTGCAACATACCGACAATTCATCCAAACAGAAAAATAATGAGATTCAATCTCACTATGTTCATTCTATCGTGTCTAATGACTGTTGATCAACCAACAGACCGCAAATTTTAGGAGACTGACCTTTTGTGTTTGGACCGAGACTTACCTGAGGATTTTCGCAGAGGTGACTCCTTAAGAACTTTCTTGCAGGTGTTTTTAAAGCGTTGAGATAACTCAGGCGCCCCTTCAACAAAGGTCGTCAGAAGTCGGTCCCACTCATCTTGAGCTTGTTTTACTTTTTCGCGAGCCGCACGTCTGCGCATCTCGGTGTTCTCGCTTACACCCATTGTGTTATTTGCCATGGCGTCGCGCCAGCGTTCAGTCAACAGCTCTGTCGGTGTCAGTTTCGCGCGTGCAGCCTGCTCGTCATCAATTAATAAGCCTTCGATACGCGCACATAACTGCTCCATGCGCCGACGAGTTTCATCTGAATCTAACGCAGTCCCCTTGAAAGCCGACGGGAAGGCCACCAATAGACGCTTTATCGCTTCGTGATAGCGTAAAGTATTGGTCTTAGCCTGGCGATGTCTTAGCGTACCAATGTCTTGCCATCTGACGCGTACATTTTGAACACTTTCAGCTAAGTTGTCAGGCGCATCCCGGCTGGTATTTTCTTGAGACGGTAGCATACTCTCCAACTCGGTACAAAGTGCCTCCTGTTTCGCAATCTTATCTGAGAGCTCCGCCTCCTCCTTCTCAAGTTCTTGCGCAACTAGACGATCGCCAATTGTTTTAAAGCGTTGCCATAGCGCTTCGGAATGCACCTTTTTCACGGGACCAATCTTCTTCCATTCAATCTTCAATCGGTCGAACTCAATTCTTGAGGCATCTATATCTTTAGAATCCGCTAGAGTTTCGGCCTGGGCACACAGTTTCTCCTTCCGCTGTAAGTTCTCTGCCCAAGCCTCCTTGCGTTTTGACAGATTGGCCTTTCGACGCTTAAAAAATTGATCGCAAGCACTACGAAATCGTTTCCAAATGACTTGTGCATGTTTACGGGGAACGGGACCAACAGCCTTCCATTGCTTTTGCAGTGCAGTAAACTGCGACGCTGTTTTTATCCAATCAGTCGATTGAACCAAAGCTTCGGCGCGTTCACAAAGATCTTCCTTGCCTTTTAGATTGTTTAATCGTTCCTTAGCTTGTTGAACGAAAAACGTTGAACATCGTGCATAAGCCTCATCGTGGGCCGCCTTGAAACGTTGCCACAACTCCCCGGCACGTTCATCAGGCACAGTCGCTGCCACCTTCCAAGCGGCAACGCATTCCCGCAGTTGACGCATAACTTCAGCGGGGTCCTGCACCTGACTAAGCGCTTCGACGCGACTGCAGAGTTCTTCCTGAATGCCCACATTCGCCCAGCGCTGCCAGGCATCGAGTTCCCGCAACTCGTGCAATCTGGGATACAACGATTCCTGAATTTTCTTGAGTTGTTTTGTTATGTTTTCTCGATCGCGCTTCGTCGGCAACAATTCGCAGTCTTTCAATAATTCACGAACGGTGCGAACTCCACGCTCGATCTGCTTCAACGGAAGATCATCAGATGCAACTAAAGTGTTCAGCTGCTCACACTGCTGCACCAACCGAGCTAGTGTGGCCTGACAATCACGGGTCTCAACCTTGGTTGCCTCATTCATAAGCATTCGACTTCTACTAGTTTACAAAACCAGCATAAGGCATGACCACTCAGCGGCCTTGTCGAGAATCACTAACACCACTAGAATTGACACACCATTCTAAGGAGTGTTTTTAATGATTTTACGTAGTATTGCATGTTGTGTCATTAGTTTAACCATCTTCCTGATTACGCCATCGGCTTCGGCCCAATCCAATCCCGTCGTCGTGATTGAAACCAGTCTGGGCAATATCACAGTGGAGCTCTATCAGGACGAAGCCCCTATTAGCGTGGAAAATTTTCTGACATATGTTCGCGATGATTTTTATACCGGAACTATCTTTCATCGAGTGATAAGAGGCTTCATGGTGCAGGGTGGCGGTATGACTGAGGATATGATCCGAAAAGAAACTAACCCTCCGATCGAGAACGAGGCAACTAACGGTCTTCGGAACGAACGAGGCACCCTCGCTATGGCACGAACTGCTGCGGTTGACAGCGCAACCGCACAATTCTTCATTAACGTGGCTAATAACCGGGCCTTAAACCACGAAAGTGAAACCCAAGCTGAATATGGTTACGCGGTGTTTGGGAAAGTTATCGACGGTATGGATGTTGTCGTAGAAATCGAAGACACACCCACAACTACGGCTGGACCATACCGCGATGTACCGTCAACACCGGTCATCATAAAATCAATTCAATTAGAAACTAATTAAACGAATGCTCATCGAGCAGCATCTCGCTAAGCATTGTCATCGTGAACCAAGGATGCTATTCCATTCATCTATTTGCTGCTGATGCGAGGCAAGCAGTGTGGACGCATCACCTTCAATGACGATAGTCGTCATGACGTCACCCTGTGCAATCGCATTCACGACGTCCAGACCCGAAGAGACCTTGCCAAATACCGAGTGCATGTCATCCAGATGCGGTGTCGCTTGATGAGTGATAAAGAACTGACTACCATTGGTGTTTGGACCGGCATTAGCCATTGACAAGATTCCCGAAGAATTATGCCTCCGATTCGGACTGAATTCATCGCCAAATCGGTAACCAGGGCCTCCCGAACCAGTGCCTGTTGGATCGCCGCCTTGAATCATGAAATTGTCAATCACGCGATGAAACATCAAGCCGTCGTAATAACCACGGCCAGCCAAATTTACAAAATTCGCCACAGTTATTGGCGCCTCTTCAGGATAGAGTGTTAGATGGATATCCCCTTTGGACGTCTTGATTACCGCTGAAAGTTCGTTAGATTGGTTCGCTTGAATAGGCATGATCGTCACATTGTTTGCGATGACTACAAGCATCGTGCTAAAAAATAGCAACCTCGTGGCACGCATACTTAGTTCCTTTCTTATTGTTACTAGTGTGATTCACTCGTGGACGCCATGCCACTGTGAAGATAGTTAAGCAAGTATGTGAACCCGCACCAACTCTGTCAAGCAATCATGAATAACCCTTCTCTTGGCACTCGCTTCCTCAAATGACACTTGAACAGTCAGACTTTCTCCATGTTGTAGAGCGGCTCCATGTCAATCTTAGCGTCGAATTACCAGGACTGCGCGGTCATGCCGCCTTGGCACCTCGCCCTAGACGACCTCTACTTCCCGCGAAAGACCAGCTACGCCAAGCCGCAGGTTTATTGCTTCTGTACCCCATCGAAAATATTGTCCACACACTCTTGACAGTCCGAGCAGGTTCACTACCGCAACACGGTGGTCAGGTGTCTCTTCCTGGTGGTGCGATCGAAGAGAATGAGGCATTTGCACAGGCGGCACTACGTGAAACGCAGGAAGAGGTCGGCGTGCCTACAACTGACGTGCACATACTTGGGTCGCTTACTCCCCTTCAGATACCAGTAAGCGGTTTTCTTCTTCACCCGATCGTTGGTGCGATATACCGACGCCCAACGTTCCGGCTCGCTCACAGGGAAGTCGACCGCGTTATCGAAGTTCCACTCACGACCCTTACAAACCAAAAAAACCTCTGTCGACGATGGCAAAAACGTGACGGCATCAATATTGACGTACCTTATTTCGATCTTGATGGCACCCAAGTGTGGGGTGCAACGGCAATGATTCTTTCGGAATTGCTATTTACACTGGGTTACGAATTAAATCCCTGGAAATAGACTAAAAATCATAGTTGTGAAGTTGCTTCTTTGAGGTCCTCATTCATCAGTCAAGATACGAACAGCACTCTCTCCGCTGAGGGCTATAGCAAACGGGGTCTCGAACCGACATGACATAAGAGGAGGACCGCAGAATTTGGCTCGTCGCCGCACTAAATCAAAAAAACAGTCGCTACTCGATCTCAGTGGAAGTGACGGAAACGGAACCTCGGCAAGGCAAAATTCAGGGTCCAACAACGAATCCACCGTTGCGCTACACGAAGCCGCGCAAACTCGTTATCTAAACTACGCCTTATCCGTCATCACGTCTCGCGCGTTGCCCGATGTCCGTGACGGCTTAAAACCCGTACAGCGTCGAATCTTGTATTCGATGTGGCGACAACATCTGACAGTCGACGCTAAACATCGCAAGTGTGCCAAGGTCGTCGGTGATGTCATGGGCAGCTACCATCCCCATGGGGATCAGGCGCTTTACGACGCCTTGGTTCGCATGGCACAGCCCTTTTCGTTTAGATATCCACTCATTGAAGGCTCAGGTAATTTTGGATCGCTCGACGGTGACAGGGCGGCAGCAATGCGTTACACAGAATGCCGTCTTGCGAGGACAGCCAATGAGATTCTTCGTGAGATTGATCAGGGCACCGTAGACTTCAGGGCTAATTACGACGGCACCCACCAAGAACCGATCGTTTTACCGTCACGACTACCAAATTTATTAATCAACGGCGCAACCGGGATCGCCGTTGGCATGGCAACAAGCATTCCACCGCACAACATTGGTGAAGTGTGTACGGCGCTACTCAAACTTCTCGACAAACCAGAGCTTAGTTCAAAGCGTCTCTGTCAATGGATTAAAGGTCCCGACTTCCCGACCGGTGGCCAGATCCTAAATTCAGCAGAAGAGCTAAAAGATATTTACGAAGAGGGTTCCGGGGTCATTCGGCTGCGTGCGCAATGGAAAGCAGGTCCGAGCACGCGGGGCGGCAAACTTGTCTATATCACGAGCGTGCCCTATATGGTGAATAAGGCTCAACTCATCGAGCGAATTGCCGATGTCGTGTTAAGCCGGAAATTACCGCCGTTGCTCGACGTCAAGGATCTTTCCACTGACGAAGTCCGGATCGCGCTTGAACTCAAGAAAGATGCAGACGAAAAAATGGTGTTGGCCTATCTGTTCAAGCACACACCACTTCAGACGAGTATAACCGTCAATTTAACGTGTCTTCTGCCAACTGATCCTTCAGACCCTGCCATGAGACCCCAGCGGGTTGATCTTAAGAGGATCTTGTACGAGTTCATTCGTTTCCGAGAGAATGTAGTTACACGACGACTCAAACATGAACTCAGCGTACTGAAGCGACGGACCCACATTCTCGAAGGTTTCGAAAAAGTTTTCGACGCGCTTGATGCCATCATCAAACTAATTCGTGGATCGGACGGAAAAGCAGATGCCGCAAAGAAAGTCATGAAAAAGTTTTCTCTTGATGCGGAACAGACCGACGCCATTCTCGAATTAAAGATCTATCGTTTGGCACGTCTGGAGATTCTGCAAATCCGAGAAGAACTGACGGATAAGAAGCGGCAGGCACGAAAAATTGGCCGCCTCTTAAAAGATGAGGAAAGTCTCAGGGAACTGGTCCGCGATGAAATTGCCGAGGTGCAAAAACAATACGGTGGGGCAAAAACTGATACTCGTCTCACCCTCATTGAACCTGACGAAGACAATGTAGAATTTTCAGCGGAAGATTTCATTGTCGAGGAAGATAACGTCGTTATCGTATCCCGTGATGGCTGGGTAAAGCGTCAAAAAGAAGTTCGGGATCTCTCAACTACTCGGTTACGTGAGGGTGATTCAGTGCTAAGCGTCGTCGCCGGCAGCACCCGAGCAACTGTAGCATTCTTCACTAATTTTGGGACTGCATACACCTGTCGGATCATCGACGTACCCGCTTCGACTGGCTATGGCGAGCCGATCCAAAGTCTGTTTAAACTGAAGGACGGTGAACATGTTGTAGCAGCGATAAGCCTAGACCCGAGATTTGCCAGCAACATCAATGCTGCTACGGAAGAAGATATACCGCCGACACACGGTATCGCGGTGACCAGTGATGGATACAGTCTACGGTTCGGTTTCCAGTCGTTTGTTGAACCAAGTACCCGTTCTGGACGACGATTCGCCCGCCCATCGGCCGGTGCGACTGTGGTTGGCGTAGCCGCCACAACGAGCAATGAAACAGTGATTGTTGTTACGGAGAAAGCACACGCACTCCTTTGTACCGCTGATGAAATTAGTTTTCTATCCGGCCCAGGTAAAGGCGTTATCTTGATTAAAATCAAGCGGGACGACGACCGAGTGCTTGGTTTTGTAACATCCACTGGCGATCGCGACCTGTTGAGGGTGAAAACCAGTCAGGGTGGAACGCATACGATTAGCACGGGAAAATATCAACTGACCGGACGTGGCGGGAAAGGCCGAAAACTTCTTCAACGTGGCCAGTTTACGGAAATCGTTCCAACGCAACCTGAGTTGCCAACCCCAGATCGTGACAACTAGGGCCAGCTGAAATCAGAAGGATTGAGTCATGGCGCGGAGCTATACAGCGAAAGACATAACGGTTCTCGAGGGACTTGAACCGGTACGCAAGCGGCCCGGAATGTATATCGGTGGCGTTGGTTCTCCAGGGTTACATCATCTAGTGTGGGAAATTATCGACAATGCCGTAGATGAGGCAATGAATGGACATGCGTCGTCCATAGACCTGACCTTGCATGCCGATGGCGCCTCTATCACGGTCGTCGATGACGGGCGCGGTGTTCCTGTAGATCGACACGCCAAAACCAAGAAGAGCGCCATGGAAGTCATCTTCACTACACTTCATGCTGGAGGAAAATTCGAGCAAGAGACCTATAAGACCGCTGGTGGCCTGCACGGTGTTGGTGCAAGCGTGGTAAACGCCCTGTCAAAGGAACTCGTCGCGACCTCCAAACGCGATGGACAACAATGGCAGCAAAAATTCAAACGGGGTAAACCAGCAGGACCGGTTAAGAAACTAGGAGCAGCACGCGGTACTGGCACTACCATCTTCTTTAGACCCGATCCAACAATCTTTCCAAAAATCCAATTTCACTCGGATTTACTCGCGGAAAGACTGGAAATCATCAGCTACCTGCATCGGGGACTCAAAGTCACTTTTGAAGACAAAAGTCAGAAGACTAAAGTCGTTCATCAGCACAAGGATGGCCTGTCCGACTACTTGGGTTTCCTCCTTTCGGAACTGTCAGCGAAAACAATCCACGAGACTCCGTTCACGATGCTCAAGGAGGGGAATGGCAACGGAATACGTCTGGAACTTGTTCTTCAGTGGACTGAAGCAACCGAGGAACATTTGCGGAGTTACGTCAATGGTATTCCAACTGCTTCAGGCGGCACTCACGAGAATGGCTTCCGTGCCGGACTCGGGAAGGCGTTGCGTAACTTCATCGACACACACAACCTGTCACCCAAAGGTGTAACGATTACGGCTGAAGATCTACGTGAAGGCCTTGTTGGTATTCTGAGTATTTTTATTGGTAATCCACAATTTCAAGGTCAGACGAAAGATCGACTCAATAACCCTGAGTTAACCGCCGACGTTGATTCCACCGTTCGCCCAGCTCTTGAGCACTGGCTAAATCATAACCTCTCTGTTGCCGAAGCGATTGTTGCACGGATTATTCTCGCAGCGCGCGCCAGAGAGGCCAGCCGGACAGCACAGGAACAGGTCTCCCGCAAGAGCGCTACGTCCAATCGGATGAATTTGCCTGGGAAACTCAGCGATTGCACCCAGCCTGACGCCGCGGATAGTGAACTATTCATCGTTGAGGGAGATTCCGCCGGTGGATCAGCAAAGCAGGGTCGCGATCGAGTTCGTCAGGCGATTTTGCCACTGCGCGGAAAAGTTCTTAATGTGCAAAGTGCATCAGTTGCCAAAATGCTCGAAAATAAGGAGCTCTCGGATCTTGTAACAGCTCTTGGCTGCGGACTCGGTAAGACCTTCGATCTGTCAAAACTCCGCTACGGTCGAATCATCCTGCTGGCAGATGCTGACTCGGATGGCAATCACATCGCGACACTATTGCTCACCTTCATTCACCGCTACCTAGATAAACTCATTTCGAATGGCAAGGTTTTTCTTGCGCAACCACCGCTGTACCGAATCGACGTAGGTAAAGAAACCCACTGGGCGCTGGACGACGCCCAGCGAGACAAGATCATCGCGAAAAACAGTAAGTCGAAAGCCCGAACAGCCGTGCCGGAAATTACACGATTCAAGGGATTGGGTGAAATGATGCCAAAGGTATTGTGGGAAACAACCCTAAATCCTAAAACCAGACGACTTCTTAGAGTTGAGATTGATAACGGTCCCAAAACCAAGCAAGTGTTTGAAGATCTGATGGGCAAGGACGCCTCGACAAGGCTTCGCTTCATCATGGATCATGCTGAAGATGCTGACGAGTTACTCGACGTTTGATAAATAAATAGTCCGTTTAAATCTCAACCAGTCCTGCAAGGAAGGTGTTTCTAAAAACTATTTACGTTTTCCTATCTCGACGCACCGCGTTTAGACTTGAACTTCGGCTACGCGCACTTAACATTCGACGAAGCGCCTGGTCATCGTCTTCGTCATATACCTCGCCAAATACTTCCTCAATGATATCTTCAAGCGTAACTATGCCTAAACGTGCACCATTCTGCTGATAGACAACTACGAGATGGCTTCGGTGTTCTTGCATGGTTCGAAGCACTTTCAATAAAGGCTCTCCTTCGGCTACTGAAAGAACAGGACGAATCAGTGAATGCCACGCCCGTTCACTCTCGACCATAAACGCCATAAACTCTTTGGTGTGCAGTAGGCCAGTTACCTCATTGTCGGAACCACAAACAGGAAGTCTAGTATGACCTGATGCATTTACAACTGACAGAACCTCTTCAGCCGATTGAGAAGACTCTGCAAACGTGACACGCTCCCACGGTAGGGTAATATCGCCGACAGTTAGTGTTTCGATATTGACCAGATTAATAATGTAGCGCTGCTGTGCCTCCGTAAGGTCTTCGACTTCAATTGTCGATTGAGTTGCCACCGTAGAACGTCGCATGTCGGCAACTCTTAATACGAGCTTGGTCGACCACTCAAGCACCGTGACAGCCGGAGAAATAACGCGCTCGAAGGTTGGCAACCAAAGTGCTGCACTCAAACCAATGCGCCGAGGGTACCTGAGTGCGAACGCCTTCGGTGCGAGCTCTCCAAGAACGACCGTTAAATAAGTAAGCGGCACGACGACTAGGATGATCGAAACTGGACCGACCCACGATGCATGTAAGCCGACTTGGTTGACAAGTAATGGTCCCAAGGTGTCCTGAGAGCCAACGCCTCCTACAGCACCAGATATTAAGCCAACCGTAGTGATGCCGATTTGAATAACCGCCAACGTGCGTTCCGGTTGCTCTCGTAGAGCAAGCAGTCGAGCAGCTCTAAGATGGCCTGCGCCCCCCATAGCTCTTAACTCCGGACGTCCAACACAAACAAAGGCCGTCTCAGTAGCCGAAAGGAAACCATTAATAAGCAGGCATAATCCGATAATCATGATTTCGGTCATATTGACTCTCTAATAGGCTTCTACTGATAGTTACATCTTTGTATTCAGGATGTTCCGCCGACCAAAATACGTATACATCCATCATAGCCCACGCCGACTACGCTTTATTGACTGTTAGAAAACCGTAACAGTTGACATAAAGCAATAGGTCGAAGATTGCTACCTCTAATGGCAAGCATCATACGATCACAGTACAATCTATTCATGATCGACCTCAGAAGCGACACCGTGACTCGGCCAACAGCAGAAATGCGACTAGCAATAGCCAGCGCCGAGGTTGGTGACGATGTATATGGCGATGACCCAACAGTCCTAGCTCTAGAGCGTCGAACAGCTGATTTACTTGGCAAGGAAGCCGCCATTTATATGCCAACGGGAACAATGACTAACCAAGTAGCGCTTCGCACCCATACCGAAGCTGGTGACGAAGTCTTGACCGATTCACAAGCTCATGTGTCTCAAGCAGAAAGCGGCGCACCGGCGGCTATCAATGGAGTGATGCTTCGATATCTACCAAGCCAACGGGGTATCTTTGGAGGCGACGATGTTCGTCGAGCAATCTTTAGCCCACACAAGTTCAATCCGAAGACTTTGGTGTCGCCGACGAGGCTCGTCTGGATCGAAAACACTCACAACGCAGGAGGCGGTAGTGTCTGGCCAATTGAACGAATTGAAGAAGTCACGAACACTGCACGTGAAATGGGACTGGCCTTGCACTTGGACGGTGCCAGATTGTGGCATGCCTCTATCGCTTCAGGTGTAACTGAAGCTGAATACTCTAACCCATTTGATAGTGTTAGTGTCTGCTTTTCCAAGGGACTAGGAGCTCCAGTGGGTTCTGCACTAGCTGGCAGTGCAAAGTTCATAGCTCGAGCGAGACGCTTCAAAGCGATGTTCGGCGGAGGTTTCCGACAGGCAGGTATCATCGCTGCTGGTGCAATATACGCCCTCGATCATCATCGACCACGTCTTGCTGATGACCATCGACACGCCAAGGCGTTCGCGGAGGGACTATTACAACTACCCGGTATTGAAATTGATCCCACAGCAGTTGAAACCAACATCGTCCGATTCCGGGTAACTGCATCCTCGGCTAGTCAGTTGGTCGAGTCTTGTCATGAAAAAGGCCTATATATGCTACCAACCGGACCTGATAATGTCCGTGCCATTATGCACCTGGATATTTCAGACCAGCAGGCGCAAGAGGCGGTGAAAATCGTTGCCTCAGCCGTTAATAATTGTCTGTCGTGAAAACTGATCGCCGTGGAAGACTGGTGCAGTTTTACTGCTGATCCCTTCTCGCTTAAAAAAATCTGTTGATTTATACCGCTTCCAAGGCTAACTTCAAGAATTAAGATATGCATGGTGGATGGAAAACATTCGCTTATGCACAAAAATTAACCTGATACAGGGGGATGCAGGCTATGGAAGTTGATCGCAGAGTATTCATGGCGTCAGTCGGCGGTGTGGCAGCTGCCGAGTTGTTGTCGCCGGAAGACCGCGCTGAAGCAATTGAACACTTCGCGTCGACGGAATTGGATAACTGGTACATTGACGAGTTTGGTGAAACTGGTGCTCTTTCACCAATCCGATCGCCACGATATCAGCAAGGTGGTGGTGGACAGCAGGCTCCAGAAGGACCTCGTATGGCCCGTGGCACTGGTCGCATCTTCCAACCGCGTGAAGAACCGTGGCCCGAAATGCCAGCGAAGCCGACCCTCGTGGACTTCTTCCGGTATCGGTTCGCACCTGCGCAACACGTGATGCGTAGTGCAACCCGTGCAGTACAGACGGGTCAACCTGAACGGACCGTGATGGCCTGTTTGCTACATGATGTGGCGCAAGCGATGTGCCGATCAGATCACGGCTATTGGGGTAATGCGCTATTTGCACCCTATGTGGACGAACGTGTGAGTTGGGGTGTCAAATATCACCAAGCATTGCGTTTTTTCCCAGACCCAGCCGTGGGCTATGAGTATCCTGAATTTTACAATCGGATTTTTGGTGAAGACTATGTGCCAGACGACTACATCAAGGCCGATTACAAGTACGCTCGGGAACACAAATGGTACATGGAATCCCGACTCGTCACAATGAATGATGAATATGGTTTCGATCGTTCGGTGTCCGTTTCATTAGAACCATTCATTGATGTCATCGGCCGTCAGTTTAAGCAGCCGAAGGAAGGACTCGGGTTCGATAATAGCCCGTCCGCTCACATGTGGCGAACGCTCATCAATCCAGCGCGACCACTTTAGTTGGGTTATCTCTCTTAGCTACAAAAAAAGGCCGAGGCTTTGCCTCGGCCTTTTTTATTGATTCGTGATTCTTTACTAATCTCTTAGGAGAATCCGGCACCTTACAGTAAGCCAGCGGCTCTTGCCCATCGATACTTCGCCCCTAAGACATTAACTGGCAGCTGTGTCGTATAGGCATATGCAGGAATACCATGCTCATAGAGATACTCTGAAGCTTCCTCGACCTCAACGTCGCCAACTAAGGATGCGACAATTGGTTTGTTAATGCCTTGCGCCCGAGCTTCCTCCACAACCTCTGCTGCTAACTTAGCAAACACCATTGGTGGAGTGATGATGGTGTGCCAGTAGCCCAAGATCAAGGCGTGGACCCGCTCATCTTCCAATCCGAGTTTGATGGTATTGCGGTAGGTTGTTGGCGGTTCCCCACCAGTAATGTCAACCGGATTACCAGCTGCACCAAATGGTGGAATAAATTTACGGAATGCTGCGTCAAGATCCTGCGGCATGGCCATTAGCTGCAGGTCGTTATCGATACACGCATCAGACAGGAGTACCCCCGAGCCACCCGCGCCGGTGATAATGACAATATTTTCACCCTTTGGAGTTGGCAAAACAGGTAAGCCACGAGCGAATTGAAGCATGTCATTCAGCGTACGTGCTCGGATCACACCAGACTGACGCAATACGTCCTCGTACACTGCATCATTCCCTGCGAGGGCACCCGTATGTGACGCGGCCGCACGAGCTCCGAGGGCCGTTCGTCCAGCTTTTAAAACAATTACCGGTTTCTTTTTTGACACACGCTGGGCAACTTCAGCAAAAGCTCGACCATCCTTTAGATCTTCGACGTGCATGGCAATCACCTGCGTATTTTCATCCTGCTCAAAGTACGTCAGGAGATCGTCCTCATCGATATCTGATTTATTCCCAAGGCCAACAATGGCAGAGACTCCCATCTTCGCCGATCGACTGAAACCAATGATCGCCATACCCACACCACCGCTCTGTGACGATAAAGCCGCGTGCCCTTTAACGTCGTACGGCGTGCAGAAAGTCGCACAGAGATTCGACGGCGTGTAGTAGAACCCGTAAATATTCGGGCCCATGACCCGCACGTTATGCTTCCGTGCAACTTCAACCATTTGACGTTGAAGTTCGTGTTCTCCAACTTCGGCAAATCCCGAGGGAATCATCACTGCGCCAGCAATTCCTTTTTGCCCAACTTCCTCAAGTGCACCAGCAACGAATTTCGCCGGAATCGCAAATACCGCAATGTCAACTTCTCCAGGAATGTCTTTTACACTCTTGAAGCAGGCGTGGCCCATGACTTCTGAGGCTTTCGGGTTAATTGGATAGATTTCACCTGCGTAGCCACCATTAATCAGGTTTTTCATCACAGAATTACCAATCTTGCCATCTTCCGCGGAGGCACCAATCACTGCAACCGCTTTCGGCTTCATAATCCTGACCATCGACGCCAAAATTTCCTGCTGTGAAGGACGCGGACGAGGTTCGGGGGTTTCCTGTGCCAAGAGAATTCTCACATCGACTGCCGTTACTGATTCGCTCGTGGCCAGGACCGGATTTAGGTCTAATTCATGAATCTCTGGAAAATCCCCGATCAATGCCGAAACATTTTCGATGAGTGTCGCCAATGCATCCCGATTCACTGGATCAGCGCCACGAACGCCCCGCAATACCTCGGCAGCCTTTATTCCATCGATCATTGAGAGTGCGTCCGAGTGACTTGCTGGCGCTAAGCGAAAAGTTACATCCTTTAGCACCTCAACTAGGATGCCTCCGAGTCCAAACGCAACTAGCTTGCCAAAACTGGGGTCAGTGACCGCTCCAACAATAACTTCCTGCCCGGGTGGCAGCATTTGCTGTACCTGAACTCCTGCAATCTCGGCATCCGACTTGTACGCCCGTGCGTTCTCTATAATCGTGTCGTAACCCTTGGACACATCCGCAGCCGTGGTGAGATTCACCAAAACTCCGCCTGCCTCAGTCTTGTGCAAAATGTCCTTTGAGCTGACTTTGAGAACCACTGGATAGCCGATTTCTTCTGCCAAGGTCGCTGCTTCATCACTCGACGTGGCCAGACCTTCTTGTGGAATCGAGATGCCGTAAGCATCCGAGACCTGCTTACTTTCGCTTGAAGTTAATGACGCCCGCCCAGCCGCGCGCGCGGCGTCTAATACCGCTTGAACTGCTACTCGATCATGACTCATGTGTACGTCCTCGCATCCTATGAACTATCATGCAATTAAATGGCGCCCTCTTCACGGGCCTTAGCAATCTCTGCACCACCATAGCCAACGACCTCCTCAAGAATTTCGTCGGTATGTTCACCGAGGCCTGGTGAAGTCTTCACCTCTACAGGTGAATCCGACAAGTGCAACGGACATCCTACCGTTCGAAACGTGCCACGCTGCGGGTGCTCAACATCAACAACCATACCTCGTGAGACAAGAGAACTATCTTCCATCAGTTCCTTAAGACTCATAATTGGCCCACATGGTACATTTAGCTTATTGAGCGTCTTCATTACGTCGAGCTTGTCGTGTTTCTGCGTCCACTCCTCGATAATGCCAAAACACTCGTCGAGATGCGACAGTCGCGCTTCGGGCGTGGCGTAAGCTGAATCGGCGATGAGTTCCTGGCGGCCCACCAGGTTCATTAGCGGCTTCCACCCTGGTGGCTGAATAATGACGTAGATGTAGTCATTTTGACCTCCACCCTTACATTTCAACGCGTTACCAGGTTGTCCGCCACCAGACGCATTTCCAGATCGCGGCACGGTGTCACCGAATTCCTTATTGGGATACTCCTTGAGTGGTCCGTGCTGCAAACGCTGTTGGTCACGCATTTTGACTCGGCACAAATTCATCACACAATCCTGCATCGCAACTTCGACACGTTGGCCACGACCAGTTTTTTCTCGCTGAATGACTGCTGCGAGCAGTGCGGCTACTAAATGTATGCCCGTTCCTGAATCTCCAATCTGTGCACCTGTGCTTGTAGGGACTCCATCTGCCAAACCAGTCGTGCTCATCGAACCACCCATCGCTTGTGCAACCGTCTCATAGGCCTTGCAATCGATATATGGGCCGGTCCCAAACCCCTTACCTGAAGCATAAATAATTCGAGGATTAATGGCACGAATCGTCTCCCAAGTGAAACCTTGTCGATCGAGGGCACCCGGCGCAAAATTTTCTACAAGGACGTCTGAAACAGCGATAAGTTTACGAAATATTTCCTTACCCCGATCAGTCTTTGTGTTGAGGGTAATGCTTCGCTTGTTACAGTTGAGCATCGTAAAGTAGAGGCTGTCGACATCTGGAACATCGCGCAACTGCGTGCGAGTAATGTCACCACGTCCCGGCAACTCCACCTTGATTACGTCAGCACCGAGCCACGCCAGAAGTTGCGTGGCCGATGGCCCTAACTGGACATGGGTCATATCCAGAATGCGAAGTCCTTCCAGTGCTTTACTCATAGTCTGATTCACCTATTTGTACATCGTCTGGTTACGAGTCCCTGGTGCCCACTCCTCACGGTCGACCCAGATATTCACAAGCGCTGAGGTTCCTGATTTGACGGCTTCACGGGCTCGGTCAAGTGCCGGCCTAATTTGATCTGGCTCACGCACCACTTCACCGTGACCACCAAGCATTTCGGCAAACTTTTCGAAATCAACATCCCCCAGAAGATTACCCACGTTGCCACGCTCGGCACCGTACTTGTTAATTTGGCCACAGCGAATTTGGTTCATTGCCGAGTTGTTGCCAATAACGCCAAGAATTGGAAGCTTAAACCGCTGGCAGGTTTCCAAATCCCAACCAGTCAGAGTAAATGCTCCGTCACCGAAATAACAAAGAACTTCCTTCTCGGGATGAGCATATTTCGCCGCCATGGCAAACGGGACTCCAATGCCTAAGGTTCCGAGCGGTCCTGGATCCATCCAGTGCCCTGGCTGCCTCGGCTGAACAGCCTGCGCGGTGATCGTTACCACATCACCTCCGTCACCAATGTAGATGGTGTCCTCGGTCAGAAACTCGTTTAACTCGTAAGCAACACGATAAGGGTTTATCGGAACGTTGTCGGACTTGAACGAAGGCATGAGCTTTTCATAAGCAACGTGCTCAGCCTCACGGAGCTCGTCTAGCCAGCCTTGACGCCGTTTAGCGCCGTTGTCGACTGTCCCGGTAGTGGCGGCTAGCACTGCTGCAAGAACGCGCCCAATATCCCCAACTAGACCGAAAGCAATATCTCGATTCTTTCCGACTGTTCGATAATCCAAGTCAATTTGGACAACCGTCGCATCATTACGCAGCCGGCGGCCGTACCCCATTCGAAAATCGAAAGGTGTGCCAACGATTACGATAACATCGGATTTTTCGAAAGCCATCCGACGAGTTCGATGAAAGTGATGTGGATCGCCAGGGGGAAACGTGCCACGCCCTGAACCATTCATGTAGGCTGGAATATTCAGCGTACGCGCGAATTCTCTTGCTTCATCAGCGGCCCGACTTGTCCAAGTTTGAGAACCAAATAAAACACAAGGCCGTTCAGCTTGCACAAGAAGATCGGCCAAGCGTTGAATATCATCAGTGTCAGCAAGCATCTTCGTCGATGCCCGGTAGTGACCAGCCTTCGGAATGCGTGCATTCTTGAAATCCACCTTACGATCGAGAACATCTCGAGGAATTTCTAGAAAGGAAGGACCTGGTGCACCGTTAAAGCATTCGCGAAACGCCATGGAGACCATGTCAGCGACCCGCTCAGTGGACGGTACCGTTGCGGCAAACTTCGTGATCGGCGAAAGAATATCAACATGTGGTAAGTCTTGGAGCGATCCCATTTTGTGTTGCGTCAATGCCCCTTGCCCACCAATCAACAACATGGGACTTTCAGCCCTAAAAGCATTGGCGATACCCGTAATTGCATCTGTGGTTCCCGGTCCAGCCGTCACTACAGCACAACCCGGCTTTCCCGTTTGCCGAGAGTACCCATCAGCCGCATGCGCCGCAACCTGCTCATGACGAACGTCGATAATATCAATGCCTTCATCGAGGCAACCGTCGTAAATATCGATGATGTGACCACCGCATAACGTAAAAATGACCTCGACTCCTTCGGCTTTGAGTGCCTTCGCCACGAGATGTCCACCCGAAATTTGTTCTGATGCCACTTCAGTCGAGCCTGGCTTCTGTTTGGGTTCAGCAAGCGTCATATCAGTTCTCCGTTCCAGTTTCTAATTTTCACTTTTTATGTCAGGTAACTAACATGCTGTTCAACATGCTTAGCCAAGTTAAGGCTGTGCTCACGCACAAGACGCTCAGCAACTTCAGTCTTTCGGCTTTCAAGCGACTCGATGATGTGCATGTGATCGATAATGGATTGATTCACCCGATCGCGATCGCCGATGGTCTGCATACGAATCGATCGCATGTGGATGAACAGATTCTCAGCGATCCCGTTGAGCAATTTGCAATGACTTAATTGAAGCAACGCCTGATGAAATGAAATATTCGTCAATGAATACTCATCAATTCTCGCCTTTAATTGGCCGCCATCGAACGTTGCAAACATCCTGCGCAATGTTGAAATTTCGTCATTACTTGCATTCTTAGTGATTAATCGTGCAGCCATACTTTCGAGTGCAGCCCAAACGGTAATCATTTCAAGGATTTCCGCCTTCGTCTTTCTAACGATGAACACGCCTTTCCGGGGGACCGTCCGAATGAATTCTTCCTGTTCCAAACGGGCTAAGGCTTCTCGAATGGGTGTGCGGCTAACTCCTAACGCTTCGCCGAGCTGCCGCTCGTCAAGTCGAGGTTCCTTATCACCTGCGTAAATGTTGACTGAACAGATGGCCTCTTTCAGTCGAAGGTATATGCGATTCTTTAGAACCTCATTGTCCTCAAGAGGCTCAAGTTTCAGCGCGGTGCAATCCATCTCACTCTAGTCGAGATTTGTTTAAGAATTTAACTTCATTCAACTAAAATACTTATAAATGACCCATATAGCCGGTGGCATACAATATACCACGGTGCCTAAAGAAACAAACTAATGTAGGGTTCAAAAGCCTTAATTAAACTTCACCAGTTAGCACGGATCCCATTTACAGAAAAGATTACGCCATGACAAAACGTTTCACATTAATTGCTTTTACTTTGTCCCTCTTTGCCACCGTCACCTTAATATCAACGCAAAACCAAGGTGATCCAACCTTGACCGAGGTCTGGGAACCCATTCCAGCGGTAATCACGCCAGGCGATTGGACTAGTGCTCCTTCGGACGCTATCCAACTCTTTGATGGAACTGATCTTTCAGCCTGGACCGGACTCGACAATGAGGCGATGTGGAACGTGGATGATGGCATTCTTACAGTCACCGGTGGAACAGGCAATATCAAAACAAAACAGGAATTTGGTGACGTGCAGTTGCATATCGAATGGCGAACCCCTGCTGAGATCACTGGGGATGGTCAAGATCGTGGAAACAGTGGCGTTTACCTTATGAGTCGGTACGAAATCCAAGTACTCGATTCTTTCAATAACCGCACTTACTCAAATGGACAAGCAGGTAGCGTGTATAAGCAATTTAGCCCGCTAGTAAACGCTTCTCGCGAACCTGGTGAA
>Ga0209019_1000034_pt1 | contig 52250 bp, 53 predicted proteins | sample METZYME_3_300m_FD_187549 | JGI IMG/M metagenome (GOLD analysis project Ga0209019, IMG submission 187549) | Marine microbial communities from oxygen minimum zone in mesopelagic equatorial Pacific - METZYME_3_300m (SPAdes) (version 2) | ecosystem: Environmental > Aquatic > Marine > Oceanic... | reverse complement strand
ACCAACATTGCCATCGAAGCATTGAGTTGCTTTAGAGGCGTCAAACGACGCATGGAGCTCTTTGCCGAGAAAGATGGGCTGAGGTGTTACGACGATTTCGCTCACCATCCCTCCGCGATTCGCACGACGCTCCAAGGCCTTCGGAACCACGTCGGCAGCGAGCACATCTTGGCGATCGTCGAACCCCGAACACACACGATGTCACTTGGCACCCTGCGCGATGATCTCTGCCATTGCGCGGCGCCAGCAGACGAGGTCATCTGGTTTCGAAACGAAAGCATGCAGTGGGACTTAACCGAGTTAGTGAATCGGAGCCTAACGGCGGCTTCGGTCGAAAACGATATTGATCGACTCGTCGATCGAATCAGCGCGCACGTCGGCGATACCTGTCACGTCGTGATTATGAGCAATGGCGGTTTTGGTGGTATCTACCAAAAAATCAGCCAACGACTATCTGCGTGATCGAAAGCCGCTCACAGGGTGCGTACATTCTGTCTTGGCGTTGCCCATCGACCATTATCCCGTAAGAATCGCCCGAGATGGAATTATCAATAGCCAATGCCGAAAAAATCGTCGATTTTTCCATCGATCGTGGATGGCTTCACGGCCAGTTGAGGTTGGCCGAAATCGCGGGGGAAGGGAACATGAACCGTACCCTGCGGATCGTCACGGACGCCGATTCTATTGTTCTGAAGCAGTCCGTACCTTTCGTCGCGAAATATCCTGATATCCCTGCGCCCATCGACCGGGATCGTGTCGAAGCTGCTTTCTATCAGGCTCTCGAAGGGATGCCTATAGCGTCCAAGATGCCGAGATTTCTCGGACACGCGCCCGAGTACCATCTATTGGCCTTCGAAGATCTTGGCCCGGCCTCGGATTGCACCGACGCATATAGTGGTATGGCGATCGATTCCGATATACCACAACTCCTTTCGTGGCTTCGCGATTTACACCAGTTGCACATCGAATCGCCTGTGTTCACCAACCGAGACATGCGAAAGCTCAATCATGCCCATATCTTCGAAATTCCCTTCGAAGATCACGGCTCGCCCGATGTTGCTCAGCGAGCGAAAGAGCTGGGAAACGCATATTTGAGCGATGGGCCTACATTACTTCACGGCGATTACTACCCAGGTAGTTGGCTGCGCACGACCCAGGGCATTCGCATCATCGACCCAGAATTCGCATTTACCGGAGCGGCAGAATTCGATGTGGGCGTATTTGCAGCACACTTGGCTTTCACCGGATTGGACGATGCCGCGATTCGAAAGGCGCTTGGCCAGTACCAATCAACCAAACCCTTCGACTTGCGTCTTGCTCTGGGGTTCGCTGGGGTCGAAGTTTTACGGAGACTCTGGGGTATCGCCAAATTACCCTTGCCCGATAACCAGATTGACCGCGAATCGGTGTGGATCGAGTGGGCGATCGCGCTCGTTCTCGACGGATGAACCTCATTATCGACACTGACGTCGCGCTGGGTGTCGTCCACGAAGATCGTCCCCGCGATATCGACGACGCATTTGCAATTATCGAAGCCATCAACGATGACGCGCTCAACCTACTCGGTATCACCACCGTTTACGGTAATGCCCCTTTGGACCAGGTTAATCGAGCCGCACAAGAACTACTTACGGTAAAGGATGTGTCGATACCGATCGCGTCAGGGGCAGCGGCCCCAACACGCTCCGGTTCTAACGATGCGGTCGAATTCATGGCGGATCAACTAGCTACGCAACACCTTCACATTGCCGCCATCGGGCCGTTGACTAACGTTGGCCTCCTGATTAAGCGCTACCCAGAACGTATCGCAAATATTGAATCCGTCGTCATCGTGGCGGGTCGTTCTCAAGGACGATCGTTTTTCATCGGCGATCAAGGTCCAGTCAATGACTTTAACTTCGAAAATGATGCAATCGCGGCAGGCGACCTTCTAGAAAGCGGTGTCAGCGCGGTGCTCGCGGGATTTGAATTGACTAGCCAGGTTACTGTGACGGCGCAAGACCTATCCCCACTCGCGCATCAAGGCGCAGTTGGCAAGCACTGCTACCAACGTTCCCAAGATTGGATCAACTTTTGGCTCGAACGTTTTCCAGAGGACGACGGTATTCATCCTTGGGACTCCGCCGCCATCGCCTGGCTTAGCCATCCAGAATGGTTTACCCAAGAACGTCGAGGATGGCGTGTACGCCAGGAAGGAGAGGTCCCACAGCTCGAAACCGATCAGCACTTCGATGGCGAACAGGTGACCTTTTTGACAGGCTTCGCGAGTGATTGCGCAGACGATTTCGTCCAGAACATCGTCTTCAATATTCGATAGATCAATAACCCTGAGCCTCAACCATAAAGTCGCTCAGAACCAGTTAGACGATGGCTCCATTAGGCTCTCAGAGCCACCGCGGATGGAAGCCTCTAGGGCAAAATACCGAGGTAGCAGCTTGGCAAAGTAATAATCCGCGACGTAACGTTTATCCTTACTATCCGACACACCCGCCATGCGTGCCCACAACCACGCGTATAGGACGTGACCGGTCATATCGAGATAATCGACTGAAGCCGCACCCGGGAGGTTACTGTCCGAAGGCGCCTTGTCGCATAGCCATCGCGTGACTTCTTGCCACGCAACCAATGCTTCATCCAACGGTGCCGTATATTGTTCCGGCACCTCCGTTTGTCGAATATCGTCAATCAATTCAACTACGGTCGCGCCGCCATCTCTTAGAACTTTGCGTCCGACCAGGTCCAATGCCTGGATTCCATTAGCGCCCTCATAGATCTGCGCAATCCGAACGTCTCGTACCAGTTGCTCGACACCCCATTCACGAATATACCCGTGACCTCCAAATACCTGTTGCCCCAACAATGTGCACTCCAACCCGCGATCGGTGATAAAAGCCTTGGCAACGGGCGTCAGCAAGTCAACAAACCGCGACGCCTTCTCGCGAACTTTTCCATCCGAAGCATATTTCGCCAAATCTAACTGCAATCCCACGTATGTTGAAAACGCCCGGCCGCCTTCGTTGTAGGCGCGTTGAGTCAACAACATTCGGCGTACGTCTGGGTGCCCAACAATGGCATCGGCGTCCGTGTTTTCAGCTTGTGGGCCCTCGGGCACCCGTCCTTGGACGCGTTCCTTGGCGTAGGAAGACGACGCCTGATAGGCTCGTTCCGCGAGTCCGAGCCCCTGAATACCCACCGACAAACGCTCGTAATTCATCATCGTAAACATGCAAGCAAGACCCTGATTGGGTTCTCCAATCAGGTATGCAGTCGCGTCTGTGTAGCTGATCACGGACGTGGCACTCCCTTTAACCCCCATCTTGTGTTCGATGGAGACGCTTTCGAGCCCATTGCGGTCTCCGAGCGATCCATCATCCCGGGGTAGGTATTTCGGCACCAGAAATAGCGATATACCGCGACTTCCGCCCGGCGCATCGGGTAATTTTGCGAGGACCAGGTGGACAATATTTTCCGCTAAGTCATGTTCACCGCTGGTGATGAATATCTTGGTTCCGGTGATTCGATAACTGCCGTCTGGGCGCGGAATCGCTCGCGTTCGAATGAGACCGAGGTCGGTCCCAGCATGCGCTTCAGTAAGCGCCATCGCACCGGTCCAAGCGCCACTATAGAATTTCGGCAGGTAGAGACGACGCGTCACTTCATCGGCATGAGCATCCACACAAATAGCCGCCCCCACGGTCAACGTCGCGTACAGCCACAGGTTGGTATTGGCTCCCCAAAACATTTCTTCCAGAGACACGGTCAACATCTTCGGCAACCCCTGCCCGCCGAACGCCGGATTGCCCGAAACACCCAGCCATCCGCCTGCCGCTAACGCGTCGTATGCGTCCTTGAAGCCTTCTGGAGCGGTGACAACACCGTTGTCCCAATGCGCTCCCTCCTCATCGGAAGATTGAGATAGGGGTGCCATGACGTCACTCGCCAGTTTCCCACACTCGGTCAAAATGGCCCCGACGGTACCTCGGTCAAACGAACCGAACGCTGGGATCTGCGCCCACTCAGTTTCCGCGTCAAAGAGGTCATAAAGGACAAATTCGATGTCCTTCTCAGGGGGCGTGTATCGCAACATCAGTGGTGTCCGAACTCGTTTGCCGAGACGTCCATCAGCGAGTCTGCACCGGCTAATGCAGCCCGATAGTGGGCATCCGTCCGCGGGAGCAGACGGTCAAAAAAGAACTGGGCCGTCTTCACCTTGCCGCGCATGAACTCATCGTCTTCGTGGATCTTCGCTATGCGCGCAATGCGTGCCCAGAAGTACGCCATGGTCACGTACCCGCTGTACATCAAAAAATCAACAGACGCTGCCCCGATCTCATCTGCATCTCCCACCGCCTTGCCGCCAAGTCCCAACGCGAGTTCACCCCACTGATCCGCGAGTTCCCGTAGTTTGCCAGCGAACGGGCCGTCCGATTGCAGATCGGCTTCGGCTCGGATCATCTCAAGAAAACCCATCAACGCCTGTCCTTGATTCATCACGACTTTTCGACCCAGGAGATCGAGCGCTTGGATTTGGGTGGTACCTTCGTAAATCAAAGTGATCCGGGCGTCTCGTACCAGTTGCTCGACTCCCGTCTCGCGGATAAAACCGTGTCCTCCATAGATCTGTAACGCATGGTTTACGGCTTCAAATGCTGTTTCAGTCACGAATCCCTTTACGATCGGCGTCATCAGATCGAGGAGGCGCTCGGCGCTCGCGCGATTCTCGTCGGCTCCTCGGTCAGCAATATCGGAGAGCTGAGCCGCGAAATAAGTCATCACCCGGCCACCTTCCAAAAACGCCTTCTGTGTCAGCAACATGCGTCGTATATCGGGATGGACGAGGATTGGATCCGCCGGTTGGTCCGGAGATTTAGGGCCCGATGCCGAGCGCATCTGTAGACGTTCCGATGCATATTGAAGGGATGCCTGGTACCCCAACTCCATCAGACATACCCCTTGGGTACCCACCAGGATGCGGGCCTCATTCATCATCGTAAACATACACCGCATGCCATCATTGGCATGACCCACCAGGTAACCGCAACTGTCTTCAAAGTGGAGCATGCAGGTGGCGTTTCCATGGATGCCCATCTTGTCCTCGATCGCACCACAAACGACACCGTTCGGCTCGCTGTTGAGGATTTTCGGTACCACGAATAAAGAAATTCCTTTGGTTCCGGCAGGGGAGTCGGGAAGCCGGGCGAGGACCAGGTGAACGATGTTCTCCGCAAGGTCGTGATCACCTGAGGAAATAAATATTTTAGTTCCGGTAATGCGGTACGAACCGTCCGCATGGGGTTCGGCACGAGTATTCAGCAAGCCAACGTCGGACCCACAATGCGGTTCGGTCAAGCACATCGTTCCAGTCCATTCGCCCGATATAAGTCTCGGCAAAAACGTCGCCTTCAGCTCATCAGAGCCGTGCGAATCGATGGCATTGATCGCCGCTCGCGACAAACTCCCATACATCGTCCATGCCATGTTCGCGCTGGCCATGATCTCCTCAACCCAAAGACTAATCGACCGTGGCAGTCCTTGGCCGCCAAACGCCGGATTCCCCGCAATGGAAGGCCATCCGCCTTGTACGTACGTCGCGTACGCTTCGGCAAAGCCCGCTGGGGTGCTTACCACGCCCTCGTTCCACGAACACCCGGTCTTATCCCCCGACGCACGCAACGGGAACAATTCGTTCTCCGCAAACCGCGCACACTGCTCCAAGACGGTATCGACTAGTTCCCCCGACGCATCACTTTCGATCGCTTCGTAATGATCTTCAAAGTCGAGGACATCGTTAATGAGAAACCGCATGTCGCGAAGTGGTGTTCGATAATCCATACCGAGTCCTATCGATTTGAGCGCGCATAATAACCAACTTAGACCGCGCTTTTGGGCCGTTCGGCTAGATCACCGCGGAAACGAATGCGCCTTGCGGGTGACGAATCTAGATCGCTTGGCATACACTGCCGTCGCCCTATGACCCACGGGCGGGAGCCGCGAGTCTGGTTGACGGATACGCCCTACGAGCATTTGAACCCCGAAATGATTCTCGACGCGATTGAGACACTGGGCTATCGCACCGACGGGACGCTCACAGCGCTCAATAGCTACGAAAATCGGGTCTATCAGGTTGGGGTTGAAGACGACGAACCGATCATCGCCAAGTTTTATCGGCCCGATCGTTGGACGGATGAGTGTATTCGTGAAGAGCACGACTTTACACAAGAACTTCTGGACAACGAAATCCCTTGTGTTGCCCCCCTACCCGTCGATGGTCAAACGCTCTTCCGCATTTCTGGCGCTGAATTTAGATTCGCGATTTTTCCAAGACGTGCCGGACGACCTCCGAACATCGAAGATGGGGACGTTCTGGCCGTTATGGGTCGCGCGGTTGCTAGAATTCACTCGATGGGTGGCGCGAAACCCTTTGCGCACCGGCCCTCGTTGACGTCCCAGCGTCTTGGTCACGAAAGTCGCGCTTTCCTACTTTCTTCCAATTTCATCCCAGCGGAGCTCGTCGACGCCTACGAGTCAATCACCGACCATCTGCTGCATCGCATCGACGCGGTCTTCGAAAACCATACGGCCGGCATCCGTATTCACGGCGACTGCCACCTCGGCAATCTACTGTGGCGTTACGACGCTCCCAATTTCGTCGATTTCGACGACACACAGACCGGACCGCCGATTCAGGATTTATGGATGCTGCTGTCGGGAAACCGAGAGGAGCAAGAATCGACACTGTCCAATCTGCTCGACGCTTACTCCATGTTTTGTTCGTTCGACTCTCAGACGATAGCGCTGATCGAGCCACTTCGAACACTAAGAATGATCCACCATGCTGCCTGGATTGGAAGGCGTTGGAACGATCCCGCCTTCCCCATCGCGTTTCCATGGTTCAATGAAATCAAATATTGGTCCGAGCACGTCCTGAGCCTTCGGGAACAATTGGCGATATTGGAAGAACCCCCTCTGTCAGTTTGATTTCACTCTTCGCCACCCTCCAACATCTCTCGTTTATTCCGGATCTGATTCGCGTACTGCAGCAGAAAGAATGGGCGTTGATCTTCTGGCAATTGCGCGAATGTCTCCTCGAAGGCATGGGCCACTTTTCCACGCAATCCGTCGACGTTCTCCACGCCGGTCAGTCGATTCTCTGATTCCACGTATGTGGGATATGGCTGTATTCCATCCGCGATACGCCTGTCGATCTCTGTCGCTAATGCTTCGACCGTATCGAAACCGTCGCAAATAGGATCCGCAAAATTCAAATGAACCCGGCCCTTAAATCCCAAGATGCCGGCGACGATACTCTCGAGATCCTCGTTTTCGTGTTTCTGATATTTTCCATCGCGTTCCGTCAAATACAGCTCACGAGCTTTCATGCCCGCGCAAGGATCAATCTCGTATGAAATCGAGACCGGAACCAACTGCACTTGGTTCAACCAAGCCAATACGCTTTCGTCAGCCTTATTTCGATATGCAAGCATGAACATTTTCAGAATCGCGGGTTCAGTCCGATCAAAACCGTCTTTCGAACGACCCTCACGCTGAGCTATCCACACCGAATCACCGGTATCGAGGGTCGATCGGATATACCTCGATGTGCGCGAAACCGCAGCATACTGGGCCTTTAAGCCCGTCTCGTTACGAATAACGACGAAACTTTTGTTTAGACGCATCAGGTCAGATTCAAATCCATGGCTAAAAAGATTGTCTCCAACCGCAATCTGAGAGGTCGGGAAGTCGTTAGACCAGAGGGCGTAATTCATGAAACCCGAATCCATCGCAATATCTCGATGGTTGGCAACGAACAAATAGGGGGTTTCGCGATCCAAGCGTTCGATGCCGGAGCACGAAAAACCGTCGCTCGTCCGGCGAATCATGTGCTCGAAATACTTCGACAGCATCACCTGCACGTCGGTAATCGTGCTTAATCCCTTCGTTCGTCGACGAAGTAATTGACGAGCGAATGTTCGCGCTGAAGCAGGAAGAAAACGGTACCAGCGGGGCACCAGAAAAGCAGCCGCACTACCCACCAAATCAGTGTCCTGAATTAAGCGCGCCAACACACCAACTACTTCAGCATCCCGATACGGACGGATGTCATCAAAATTGTCCACGACCACGCTAAACTAGCGGATAACGCCTTCCGATACGAACTCGCACTACGGATGGCGTCCTCTGGGGAAGATGCATAGGAGATCCAAGTGACGTTATCGATCAAACCCTTTACCCACGGATTACACGACCTTGGATCTGGTGGCTACGCATGGATTCAGCCGGATGGCGGCTGGGGCTGGAGCAATGCGGGTCTTGTCGTCGACGGTGATGAGTCACTCCTCATCGACACCCTCTTCGACCTAAAACTCACGAGCGAAATGCTAAACGCCATGTCGCGGGCCGAACCTACCGCCACAAGTTCATTCAACACTCTCGTTAATACGCATGCGAACGGCGATCACTGTAACGGTAACGAACTCGTCCACGGAGCAGAAATCATCTCGTCCGTAGCCACCGCAGCGGAACTTGCCGAGGAATCTCCTGAGCGACTGGCAACAATGATGCGCAATGCCCCCTCGTTGGGCGAAGCGGGAGAATTTCTGCAGCGTTGTTTTGGCGCATTCGATTTCGAAGGCATTACACCCACATTACCTACTCGAACGTTTGAAGGTTCGATGAACGTCTCCGTAGGGGATAAGGAAGTATGCTTAAAACAGGTTGGCCCTTGCCACACCAAGGGTGACATTCTGGCGTACGTTCCTGACGATAAGCTCATTTTCACCGGCGATATTCTCTTTATCGAAGGACACCCCATTCTTTGGGTCGGACCCATCGCCAATTGGATCCACGCGTGCGATTACATGCTCGAAATCGACGTTGAGACCGTGGTACCAGGACACGGCCCCATCACGGATAAACGGGGGGTCACGGCCGTTCGCGACTATCTCGTGTACATCCGGGACGAAGCCAAAAAACGTTACCAAGCCGGTCTGCCCATGTACGAGGCAGCCATGGATATATCTCTTACCGATTATGACAATTGGGGTGACGCCGAACGGATCGTAATCAACGTCGCAACGTTATATCGAGAATTCGGTTCCACTGAAAAAACAGGGGATCTATTTGGCCTCATGGCTAAGGCCGACAAAGCAAGGCGTCAGGCTACCTAAACGGTCGCCGTCTACACCAATGAAACCACGGCTGACGCGATGATTCCGATTCCCAACATCAGTAGCGTCGTAAACGCTACGCGACGCATGTTTCCTTCGTCAAACAAGGCCGCATGACGACGAGCTAGCCACGTCCCAAGAGCGACCACCGGTAACCCCAACGCAGTTAATTGCCACACGATCTCGGTTAGCCCCCCGCTAAACCCCACCACTAACGAACGCGTACTCGTCGTTACGAGGTACCCAGCTAATAGGGTTGCTCTCACCGTTGCCACTGGAATGGGTTGGCGATATGCAAACCAACCGATCACGGGTCCAGATGCGGCGAACATGCCGCCAACAAGTCCTCCCCCAGCGCCCGCTGCGACGCTGGACCATATGGGCGATCTCGTCGACCGCAGTTTTGGTCGCAACACCATGGAGGCACTGCCGGCAACGATGAAAACACCCAGAATCAAATATAAAACGTTCGCCGCATCGGTTGAGAGCAGATGCAGTAACCAGACACCCATTCCGATCGCCGTGAGTTGTCCTACCGAGAGACTGAGCCACAGCCCCCAATCAACGTCTCTGACATGCCCATAAAGGGCAACCCCGACATTGGCGAAGGCGAGAAAACTAATGACCGCAGCCATGACCGCCACGTCATATACCTGCGCCGCGACCACGATCGCCATGACAACGATACCCAGTGCGAAGCCGGTGACGCCCTGGACGTAACTGCCAAGGAAGACGGCAGTGACAAAAACCGAGACGGACCATACTTCCACAACAACAGTGTATTCTGACGGACACCAACATGTTGGGATTTACATGGATTTGCAGCTTTCGGGTCGGCACGTTCTTGTAACCGGGAGCCATCGAGGTACGGGCCTGTTGATTGCAAAACGGTTTATCGAGGAAGGTAGTGACGTCGCCGTGCATGGGTTCGATGAGACTCAGGCGAGCGACGCCGTGGCCGAACTGGAAGGTGGTTATCCCGTTTTCGGAGATATCTGCCGCGACGAAGGTACCCAGATACTCGTCGAGCAGCTCAAAGCAACCCCCGAAATTCTCGTGAACAATTACGGCACAGCGGAATCGGGTCGCTGGGAGACGCTCCGTTCAAGCGATTGGATCGACCTCTACCAAAAAAACGTCCTCTCAGCAGAACGGCTCATCCAGGCATTTCTGCCGGGTATGAGGACCATGAATAGAGCGCGCATCATCAACTTAGGTACTGTGGGTTCCACACGTCCTAATTCGAGAAATCCACACTACTACGCCGCCAAGGGGGCGCTAGCCACCATGACGGTCAGTCTCGCAAAAGAGGTGGCCGGTACCAATATCCGAGTGAACCTGGTATCTCCCGGCATGATTTTGACACCCGAGGTGCGAGAGGCGTACATGCGCCGCGGTGCAGCCAAAGGCTGGGGAAATACATGGGAAGAGATTGAACCTCATATCGCCGCCGATATTCCCATCGGCCGTATTGTCCGTCGCGACGAGGTCGCGGATCTAGTCGTGTTCCTTGCAAGCGCGAAAGCCGACGCGATACATGGACAAAACATCCGTATTGACGGCGGCGCATTAGACGTCGTGACATAGTGCCTACGGCCGTCGTTACGGGTACCACGCACGGCATCGGTACGGTGACGGCCCACCGCGTCGCCGCCGCGGGCTACCGCTTAATTATGTTGGTGCGGGATCAGCGCCGGGCAGAGACATTGGCGACTGCAATCACCGAGACAACGGGGAACAACGTGATTGAGGTCGTACGTTGCGATCTTTCGTCGATCGATTCCGTAAACACTGCGGTTGCCGAGGTTCGTCGACGCGCCAACAATATCCATCTACTCATTAACAATGCCGGGATCGTTACTCGCCGACGGACCATGTCAGCCGATGGAATTGAATTAATGTTCGCCACCAATCACCTGGGGCCTTTTGTGCTGACGACGGGGTTACTTTCCAATCTCGAAAGTGCCGGGAACAGCCGCGTGGTGAACGTTGCATCGGCCGCTTATCGAAGTGGTTCATCCGACTTCGAATCGGCGCTCGACACCTCCGGTGCGACCGGCCTCCAAGGCTACGCAACATCAAAACTGGCGAACATCCTTTTTACCCTTGCGTTGCATCGTCGGACGCGCGGCACAGGCATCGCGACCAATTGCCTGCATCCCGGGGTCGTCGCAACCAACCTGGGTGGCGACAATCGGCTATTTCGTTGGGGTATGAAACTAGGGAGCGCACTACGCATCATGAGCTCACCAGAACGAGGCGCTGAAAATACGGTCCAACTGGCGTTAGCTGCTAAGTATGCTGAGGCCAGCGGCGGCTACTACGACCAAAACATGCGGTGTGTGGCCGTAAGCGCAACGGCTCTGGACGAAGAATTACAAGACCGGCTGTGGCGCTTTTCCGAACAACTGGCGGAAAGATCCGTATGAGCGAAAGCAACGACGACCTGTACGCCGACGTTATCGGCCCAACGCACACAAACTACTACCTCGCCTATTTCAAGCGCGCGGATGAACGCGGTTACGCCCCACTCACCTGGCACTGGCCCGTATTATTCGCTGACGTCTTTTGGTTTCTGTACCGCAAACAATTCCGCTGGGCGGGGATCGTCACCCTCGTCTCGTTGTTGATTGTCATAATTGCAGGGCAGATCGGGCGGATGGGTTATCCAGACCTCGGCGTCGCTGTCCAACTGATCTCGTTAGCGGCGTTTAAGCTGATCTACGTTCCATTACGAGCCAACGCGATCTATTACAACTGGGTTCAACATCGAATCCGATTGGTCCAAGCGGCACTCCCGGGAAATTTGATACAACAAAAATCGACGCTCACGAAGCTTGGCGGCACGAGCTACACGGCACCATTAATGATCGTCGCACTCCTGTTTATACTGACGAGCTTGTTACCGACACCGGGCTAAACGCGGAGCGTTATCCCGTGACAAATCCCGTCGCGGCGTTCTGCTAAAGAATGTCAACGCGTGGAGAGAATGCCCTCGTTCACACAATTTTCGAGCCTGCCATCCCTTAAATACCGTGCTGCGGTTCGCGCGGAAAACGCCCTAATGTCGCGAATGCTCTCGGGGGTGAAAAAAGCGGAATGCGGTGTAATTAGGAGTCGGTGACGAATCCAATCTGCATCCGCTTTCCACGCGGCGATCAATGGACGGTCAAGCTTCGCCGGTTCTTCCGGTAGAACGTCAAGCCCGGCAGCAAGCACCACATCATCCTTCATCGCGTCATGCAGTGCGTCGACGTCGACGATAGGACCTCGTGCCGTATTCACAATAATGATTCCTTTTTTCGCGTGCGCTAGGGCGTCTGAATCAATGAGGTGCCTGGTCTCATCGTTCAGCGGCGCATGCACGCTCACGATGTCTGATTCGGCTAGCAATTCCGCCAACGAGTCGGATCGACGAATGCCGAGCGCGAGTTCCGATCCGTTGGGTTTGTAGGGGTCGTGAAACGTGACATCCATATCGAACGCCTTGGCGCGCATCGCGGCCGCGGTACCGATCCGACCGAGGCCAACAATGCCCATTGTGCAATCGGCCATGCGTTTACCAAACGGATTCAGTGCCGGGCGCCAGTTGGCCAACGGGTCAGCTCGTAGCGATTCGTCATGAAAGGCAATGCTTTTGGTTAATGTCAGCATCAGCGCGATGGCGTGGTCGGCGACCTCTCGCGTGCCGTAGTCTGGCGTGTTGCTAACCGCAATTCCGCGATCTCCGAATGCCGCAAGATCAACGTCGTCAAATCCCACCGCCGGTTTAACAAAAATACGGCAGTTGTCGAGCATGTCCATCACGTCTGGAGGCACGTGTCCACCAACAATGCCCTCGCAGTTACGCCATTGCTCCTCGGTAACCGTATCGAAGCCACGGCAAAACTCGCCCGTCACACCTTCGCCGAGCGCTTCAATTTCGATCTGGTTGTCGCGACCGGTTCGCGGGAAAAGTACTCGAATCGTCATGTAGTCATCTCCGTTAAACCCAAACAGCGTCCCGGGAATCTAACTGCGATCACGCCCCGAAGGCGGTAATAAGGCCGCGCACCAACTCGATCAGCGGCGTCGGATACACGCCGAAGAGAATCAGGGCCGCACCTAATACGCCTGCGGTCACCACCGTTTCCTTGGGCGCAACGTAAGCTCTCATCGAGCCGTCCGTAGCTACGCTTTGCGTCATGGTAAAGACAATTCGAAGGTAATAGTAAATGCCGATCGCACTACCAATGACGAGTGCCCAAAGGAGAATCCACAACGTGCCCTGGACGCCCGCTGCAAAAAGGTAAAACTTAGCAATAAAGCCCATGGTTAATGGAATACCCGCCAACGAAAGGGCCGCCGTCGTCAACACTGCCGCGAGTATCGGATGGCGCCAAAATAAGCCCTGGTAATCGGCTAACTGCTCGTTGTCTTCGCCGTTCGACGAAATCGAAAGTGCGCTGATCACGCCGAAAGCGGCCAGTGTCATCAGAAAGTATCCGGCCAGATAAACCATCGTCGTCTCACGCGCGATTCCCGGATCATCCAACTCGGCGACCACCAGCAGCGCAATGAGCAAATAGCCAACGTGCGCGATCGACGAGAAGGCCAGAATCCGCTTGATGTTTTTCTCCAACAACGCCAGGAGATTACCCACGACCATCGAACCCACGGCGATAATAGAAATTCCCAATGCAACGGATGCATTGGACAGCACGTCCGACATCACGATGTAGCGCAGCAGCGCCGCAAAAACAGCCCCCTTGGACACCGTCGCAACAAACCCCGTCACCGGGGCTGGTGCCCCTTGATACACGTCGGGGGTCCACATATGGAAAGGCACGAGGGACAACTTGAACGCCAGTCCAACAATCAACATTCCCTGGCCTACCCAGTAGTAGTTGTCGCCTTGGCTATCGATTGGTTGTCCCAATGCGCTGAAACTTAGCGAACCAGAGGCCGCATAGATGAGGGCCATACCGAACAACATCGTGGTCGACGCAACCCCAGACAGCACCAGGTATTTCGCGGCAGCTTCGAGCGGAAGTCTGCCTTCTTGGGGATAGCAGATCATTGCGTACAACGAAATCGATAGAATCTCGAGTCCCAAAATCAACGTCGCAAAGTGGGTGGCGGCCGCCATGACCATCGCCCCCAGGGTGGCCGTTAGGATGAGCATGTAGAACTCTTCACAATTTGACGCTCGATGCTCGAGATAACGAAACGAGATCAATACAGTGACGATGGCGGCGAGCAGAAAAAGCCCATTAAAGAATTGTCCATAGCCATCCAGCCGGATCAGTCCAAACACCTCCTCACCACCGGAAGCGATCGACTGCGGGATCAGAGCGCCAGCAACGACTAGAATAAGAACGGTCAATGTCATCGCAAGTGCGTGACTGCGGCGGAACGCAACCACGAGCAGTAACACCATTAAACCCACCGTCATCACGAGCTGCGGCATCACCGAGTTAACCCATGCGAGACTCACAGCCCGACAACTCCCAGCGAAGCAATGACCGGTGCGGATAAATTGAGCACGTGTTGAGGATAGACGCCTAGCCATACCAATCCGATCATCATCAAGATCATGACAGCCATTTCACGTGCACCGAAGTCCTCGATCTCTGAAACGTCGGGATTCGGGACGCCTTGAAACGCCCTTTGCATCAGCGATAGGCCGTAAACTGCCGCAACAACGATGCCGATGGCCGCCGCAATGGTCAGCGGTACGTGTGATTGGAACGCCCCGAGCAAAGCAAGGAATTCGCCAACGAAATTTCCTAGCCCCGGCATGCCAACAGAAGCAACAACAAAAAACAGTGTCATTGCGCCCATCCGCGGCGCGAGCACCCAGAGCCCTCCCATCTTCGACAATTCGCGCGAGTGCAAGCGTTGCTGTAGCGCTCCCGCCATCATGAACAACGCCGCGGTGGAGAAGCCATGAGCAACCATGGTGACAATTGCACCCTGCATGGCAATTTCGTTGAACGCGTACACGCCGAGCAAAATGAATCCCATGTGCGCGATCGAGCTATACGCGACCAAGCGCTTGAAATCGCTTTGGCTGTACGCCATGTAGCCGCCGTAGAGGATGCTTAGAGCACCCAGCAGCATCCCCACCGATGCAAAATCTTGCGACGCTTCTGGAAACAGTCCCACGGCAAAACGAATCACGCCGTAGCCACCCGTCTTCAACAGAATGCCCGCGAGAATCACGGACCCCGCGGTCGGCGCCTGCGTGTGCGCGTCAGGTAGCCAGGTATGGACAGGTACACTCGGGAGCTTGGTAATAAACGCGACGAAGAACCCTAACATCAGCCACCACGCGACGCCTGGATCCAGCGAGGTATTGCGAAGTTCAAAATAATCGAACGTCATGACTCCGGTCGCGTCGTAGTTGAAGTACACCAACGACAAAATTGCAAACAACATCAACAGACCACTGATCTGGGTGAACAGAAAAAACTTGGTCGCCGCGTACGCGCGATTCTCATGTCCCCATATGGCGATTAGGAAATACATGGGAATGAGCATCACTTCCCAGAAAAAGAAGAAAAGGAAGAGATCGAACGCCGAGAACACGCCCACCACACCAGCCATCACCCAGAGGATGTTGAACTGGAAAAATCCGTGTCGCTCGCTAATTTCCGACCACGATGAAACGACCGCGACAATGCCAAGAAAAGCCGTTAGGGCGACCAGCATGAGCGATAGTCCGTCAAGAACCAGATAGATCTGGATGCCAAACCGCGGGATCCATGGGAATACCTGCCTCGCGTATTCCTCGGTCCCCGATCCCGCACCCAACCACGCACTGATCGTATAGATAAGGGCAACCACAAACGCGATCAACGAAATCCAACGAGGCGCGTGTTCGTGAATACGTTCAGAAACTGCGGCGGCTATGCCAGCGGCAAGCAGTCCCATAATGAGGGCGAGGATGTTCAACCCATCACCTCCCACATCACGACCACGAAGACAACTACCAAGCCCAGAGCCATGTTCCATGCGTACCATCGAAGGCGACCATTTTGGATGACCGCCAGCAGGTGGTGGACGCCGCGGGTGGTACTCGCAGCCAACTTAAACACGAGATCGACGAAATCGTTTTTGTTCATTCGCGCGAGAGCGACGAAAGGAGCAACAACGGCCCGATCGTATAGCCAGTCAAACCCCCATCCGCTATACCAAAACCGTCGTACGTTCTCGGAGAACACGGTCCCGAGAAGTTGCGTCACATCGCCTCGCGAGGAACCGAACACAAACCATCCAGTGAGGATGCCCACCAACGGCATGGCCATCGTTACCAACGCGATCTGAGAGAAATGGTCATGGGTCGTCATGCCACCATCGGGTAACACCCCCGAAACAATGCCCAACCCGAACCACCCACCTCCTAGTGCAAGACCGCACAGAACGACGAGCGGCCCGTTCATATTCCATCCCGACGAATCGTGAGCAGCGGTTTTCGCCTCGCCGAAAAAAGTCAGAAGAATCATTCGCGTCGTGTATAACGCGGTCATAAACGCAGCAACGGCTGCGCCGCCCCAAAACACCATCCCAGCGGCCGGATTATCCGCCGCCGTCAACATGATGGCGTCCTTACTGAAGAAACCCGACGTCAACGGCAATGCAGCGAGCGCGACAGAGCCGACCAACATACTCATGAACGGGATGGGCAGCTTCCGCCATAACCCTCCCATCTTAAACATGTCCTGTTCGTGATGTAGCGCGAGGATGACGGAACCACTTGCAAGGAAAAGAAGGGCTTTAAAAAATGCGTGAGTCATCAAATGAAAAATTGCCGCCGACCAAGCGCCCACACCAAGGGCCATGATCATGTATCCGATCTGACTCATGGTCGAAAACGCGAGCACCCGTTTAATGTCGGTCTGCACTAGCGCCGTACACGACGAAATGAGCAAGGTGACCAGTCCAGTGACCGCGACCCAAAACTGAGCTTCGGGGGAAATGATGTAAATATCGTGCATCCTAGCGATCAGATAAACGCCCGCGGTGACCATGGTGGCAGCATGAATGAGCGCTGACACGGGGGTCGGTCCCGCCATTGCGTCGGGAAGCCAGGTTTGTAACGGCACCTGTGCTGATTTCCCCATCGCGCCACCCAAGAACAGAAGCCCAATGACGGTCGCCATCGTCGAACCCTCTGGCCAGGCGATATTCGCCGCCACCAGCGAAGCCTGGATTTCCGTGGTGCCAAGCTCCCGGAACAATAGGAACAACCCCAGAGCCATGAACGTATCCCCCACGCGAGTAACCACAAAGGCTTTGCGCGCGGCGTAGCCGTTGTTTGGATCTCGATGGTAAAACCCAATCAACAAATAACTACACAAACCAACACCTTCCCAGCCCAGGAAAAGCACGAGTAGGTTGTCGCCCAGAACAAGCATCAACATCGCGAACACAAATAAATTCATGTACGCGAAAAACCGGCCGAAGCCCTCGGGTTCCTCGTGGTCATCCCACATGTATCCGGTGGCGTACACGTGAATCAAAAAACCAACACCGGTGATGACACCGGTCATCACAAGGGATAGACCGTCGAGATAAAGCCTTATCTCGGGAACGAACCCACCGACTCGCATCCACGTCCACAACAGTTGCGTCTGGGGCTCAGCACCCGCGTCCATAAATGCGTTTCCCACCACCAGGGCCACAATGGCTGCGAGTCCAATGGAACCTGCCCCTACGATGGCGACCACGATCTTCGGCAATTGACCTTGAGATAAAAACAAGACCAGAAAGCCCAACAGTGGGAATGTTGGTATTAGCCAAAGTGCGTCCATCAGCTGTGCATCTCGTTGGCTGCATCGACATCGAGACTGTCAAACCGTCGTGATAGCTGCAGCACGATCCCCAGCGCCACCGCGACTTCGGCTGCGGCCAAAGCCAAAATGAACATAAACATGATTTGCCCATCGGCCTGGGCCCAGCGAGCACCTGCTGCCACGAACGCCAGGCCACACGCATTCATCATGACCTCAAGCGACATCAACACAAACATCACATTCCGCCGGACTAAAACGCCGGTAAGGCCTATACAAAAGAGCGCCGCGGCTAGCACAAATACATGTTCGAGCGGTATCGACAAAGCGAAGTTCATACTTCCTCCCGCCGCTCAGACAGATAACGACGTCCCAGATGATATGCACCAACCAGGGCCGCGAGCAGGAGAATCCCGGCAAGCTCTACGGCTAAAAGATAGGGCCCGAAAAGTTGAGTACCCACAGCTTTCGGTCCCACCATTGCCGCCGCCGTCTGCACCGGTTGACCACTCAGCACGTAGACCAAGCCTAGAAACAGAGGGACGGTAAGCAAGCACGGCAGAATCCACATGTTCGGGCGCAACCATGCGCTCTCCCGCGCGACCGATCCTTTCCCAAGATTGAGCATCATCACCACGAACAAAAACAGCACAACGATTGCTCCCGCGTACACCACCACTTCCAGCGCCGCTGCAAACGGCGCCCCGAGCAAAAAGAAAATGACGGCGACCGATAGCAGCGAAACGATCAAATAAATGAGTGCGTGCGAGGCGTTCTTGGCGGTGACGACCGAGACGGTCGACGCCAAGGCGGTCACGGCAGCAATGTAAAAAAGACTTTCCATATTAGTTATGCGTTAGCGTTAGCTACGGCAACAGACTCCGGACATTCGTTGGAGACGCTTCGTTCTGTGCATCACCTTTTTGTTTTCCATCAATGGTTTTACCTGCCACATTCCAGAAGCTGTATTCCGGATATTTACCAGGACCACTGATAAGCAGGTGCTCCTTCTCATACACCATGTTGGTGCGATCAAATTCAGCCAACTCAAAATCCGGCGTCAATTGAATGGCGTAGGTGGGGCAAGCTTCCTCGCAAAGCCCACACATAATGCAACGCGAAAAATTGATACGAAAGAATTCCGGATACCAGCGTCCGTCGTCTTCTTTTTCGGTTTTCTGCAGGGCAATGCAATCGACGGGACAGGCGACCGCACACAAATTGCACGCAACGCATCGTTCCTCACCGTCCGGATCGCGTGTGAGTACGATACGACCGCGGTATCTCGGCGCCAGATAGGGCATTTCTTCTGGGTATTGAACCGTTTCGCTGCGCATGCCGAAAAGACGCCGAAAGCCAGGCGTGTGCTGCAGGATCGTCCAGATGGTTCGTAGTTGGCTAATCATGGTTCTCGCATCCCTAGCCCGTCCACAACATCCACGCACCCGTCCCGAGTACGTTAACGAGAGACAAAGGCAAAAGAATTTTCCACCCCAACGACATCAATTGGTCGTACCTCGGTCTGGGTATCGCGGCACGCAACAAGATGAAAAAGTTGATAAACACAACGATCTTGGCGGCAAACACTCCCAATCCAACCACCGTCGACGTCAGGCCCGCCGGGACCAACGCCTGCAACGCGGGTGGTAACAGCCAACCGCCGAAAAACAATAAGACGATCATCGCAGACGTGATAATTAGCCCTAGGTATTCAGCGGCCATGATCAAACCGAATTTCATACCCGAATATTCAGTGTGGAATCCGCCGGTTAGTTCATGCTCCGCTTCCGGTAAATCGAACGGCAACCGGTGAGTTTCGGCCAACCCGGCAAGCAAGAAAATAACGAACCCTACGAACTGTGGGCCAATGTTCCACAGCGTGGCTTGATCTTCGACGATGTCCAGAAGGCTAAATGATCCTGCCAGGACGACAACGCCCATCAGCGACAACGCCATAAACACTTCGTAAGTCACCATCTGTGCGGCCGCCCTAAGACCGCCTAGGAGCGCGTACTTATTGTTACTCGCAAATCCCGCCAGCAGCACGCCGTATACGGCGAGGGATGACATCGCTAGAAACCAAAGAACGGCGATATTGGAATCGGTGATGATGAGTCCTGAGTCTCGCGGTGCCCATGGAACAACGACGTACGCCATGAGCATGGATCCGGCGACAATCGCTGGCGCCAGAACGAAAAAAAGACGGTCACCGAATGGGGGTACCCAGTCGTCTTTCGCAAGCAGCTTGACTGCGTCCGCGATCGCTTGACCGAAACCGCCGGCCCAACGCCAAACGCGATTTGGCCCTTTTCGATCTTGCCACCACCCCAACAATCGTCGTTCCCACCACACCAAAATCAGCGCCATCACCAGCGTACCGACCGCGATCGGCAGAATGAGGACGTAGGACCAGATGTTGGGAGGAAGTTCCATTACCCTCTCGCAATCACATCGGGGTGGCCGCCGGGCCGCGGGACAAAGTCTGAATCAACCGATAACTCAACTCGGCCTGTGGGTGTCACATGAGTACCCGGTAGACCCTGAACAACGCCCACCAATCCGGCTGGTATTCGGTCATCGATCCGCACTTCAAGGCTTGTAGTTAATCCAGTCCCTGAAATCCCCTCCCCAGCTTGAACACCAAGCTTGTCCGCATCGGCAACGTTGAGCAAAGCAAACGGTGCCGGCATCCGCTGAGCGATGGGCCACGAGGCATTGGACAGTTCGTCACTGCCAAAGATTGCGTATGCCGGGACGACCAGGAATGCGCTGGTAGCAACAAATGCACCCGGTACCTCTCGAAATTTCGTTGCCCGGGACTTGTCGTCCGAGTCATTCTTAGACACGACCAGGAGCGCGCCTGGATCACCGCCGAGAAGCGCGCCACCAACCTCTTGTTGAAACTTAAATACCGACTGATTGGAATTCCACCCTGGCGACCACACGAACGGCACCGCCGCGCCATCTTGTCTACCGAGATTTTGTCCTTCCATTGAGTAATTGAAGGGCGTTTCGTCATCGACCGTCGTTTTTGGTTCGTGAACGGATACTTGGGCTCGCATCGCCGTACGTCCGCTGTAGCGATGTGGTTGGCGCGGAATCCTAGCGCCACCCTCAACGCGGTAGTCGGGCGCTGGGGATATGGTGGCGAGGGCCGCGTAGGTGCCCGTCGCACATTCCTCAATGAGTTCGTTAACATTGCTCCAACCGGTGCCTCTTGAGTCAAGCGCACCAGAGATGTCACTGATCCAACGCCAAGCCGGTCGAATTTCTTGGTCGGGCTCAAACACCTGGTAGAACCTTTGCGCCCGAGTTTCGTAGTTGACGTAGGTCCCCGTGCTTTCGGCGTAGGTTGATGTGGGCATTAAAATCGCGGCGTGCTCCGCGGTTTCATTCTCGAGGCTATCGAGCACCAGCATTGTTGACTCGCTGCACGCAACACTTACTCTTTGTGCGTCGGCACGCCGGTATAAGTCGTTCTCCAGTACCACAGCGGGACTGCCGCTCGCCATGGCATCCAACGCTTCCGTCATCGACAGTCCACCGCCAAGCAACCCGACACCAAAACTGTTGGCTTCCAAAGGCGCTAACAGCAGCGCCGGATTCGATCCTCTCGCCTTTAACGCCCATGCCACGTTTGCGGCAGCACGCAACACGTCCGGATCCCCCGTACCTGTTCCGGAAACGACGAGTGGTCGTTTGGCTGAACAAAGGGCGGCCATCGCTTGCCGTGAAAAGTCGATCCCGGCGTCTGGCAGTTCGATATCGTCTACCGCATATGTCGGATCGATCTCATGGGCGATGGCGAAACCAACACGAGCGATATCTTGTGGGGCGCCGCCCAGCGTGGCCGACGCGACGTCGTCAAGCCGCGTTGCCGCAACCGACGCGATAAACAGCGGGCTTAATGCTCCCTGCGCATGACCTCGAACACCTGCGTCTTGCCAGCTCGGGATTCCTGCCTCCTCGGCCATCGAGAAGGACTCGGCACGTACCGCCTGTCGCACGGCCAAGGCGATTCGCGGCGCAGTATTCAGCACATCCTCGCCCAAAATGAGGATGGCATCGGCTGCTTCGACATCGGCAAGCGAGGGTATATCGGCACCACCTTCTTGCTGAATCGACAAAGCGAGTTCAATCAACATTGCTTCGTTATCACCAAGTCCCGAACAAAAACGCTCGTCCCCAACCAATTTCTTCAGTGCAAAATTAGCTTCAAAACTTGCTCGAGGCGAACCGATGCCAATAGCCCCCCCCGTAACCAACTTCGCGGCTTCGGCAACCGCATTTGAAGTACCGTTTGCTTCGAAAACACCATCCGGCGCTCGGACTCCAGCGTGTCGGATTCGGAGGTCGCTGTTGATAAAGTGCGAACCAAACCGACCCCGATCACAAAGAAAGTAGCCGTTTAATTCGCCGTGATAGCGATTTTGAACGCGCTTAAGCACCCCATACCGCTCACCGGGAAACAGGTTGCAACCAACGGCACAACCTGGGCAGACAGACGGTGCTGACTGGAGGTCCCATTTACGCGTGTAATGCGTTGCAAAGGGTTTATCAGTGAATACCCCCGTCGGGCAGACCTCGACAAGATTTCCCGAAAATTCGCTTTCCAAGGGGCCATCTTCGGATCGCCCAAAGTACATCCGACTGCGTGAGCCAAAAGCTGACAGATCATTGCCGCCCGCGTAGTCGCGGTAATAGCGCACGCACCGATAGCACGTAATGCAGCGATTCATTTCGTGGCCGATAAACGGCCCGAGATTCTGGTTCTCCCAGGTCCGCTTGGCGCCTCGGTATTTGCGCACCGAGTGCCCCGTCATCACGGTCATGTCTTGTAAATGACATTCACCCCCTTCCTCGCACACAGGACAGTCGTGAGGATGATTCTCCATCAACCACTCAATAACCGATTCGCGAAAATCAGCCGCCTGCGGCGCCGCGATAGATATCCGCATGCCGTCGACCACGTCAGTCATGCACGCCATACCGAGTCGACCCCGTTCGTCGTCCTCATCCGCGTACTGAATGATCGCGCATTGCCGGCACGCGCCCACTGAGTCCATCGCTGGATGCCAACAAAAATAGGGGAGATTCAGCTGTTGCGACAACACAGCGTGAAGCAAATTTTGGCCCTCTTCGACCTCGTATTGCTCGCCGTCAACGTTAATCGTCGCCACTACAAAGGTCTCCCGCGATACGGACACTTACCAGTCCGAATATGTTCTTCGAAATCCTCTCGGAAATACTTGAGAGCTGATTGCAGCGGCTCGATCGCACCCGTTGCATGCAAACAAAAGGTATTACCCGGCGCACCGATAAATTGCGCATTGCGATCGAGTACTTCTAGATCGCCCTCTTGACCTCGACCTTCCTCGATGTCCAAAAGAAGTGCTTCAATCCATGGCAAGCCTTCACGGCACGGCGTACAAAAACCACACGACTCCTGCGCGAAAAAATGTTGCAAGTTACGCGACATATCCACCGGGCAAATGGAGTTGTCCATGAGAATCATGGTGCCCGTACCCATCCGACTCCCCGCCGCTTGAATGGTGCCGTAATCCATCGCCAAGTCGAAATGTTCTTCCACCAAGAAGTCGGTCGAAGCACCCCCCGGGAGAATTCCCTTGAGTTCAAATCCATCACGCATGCCGCCCGCGTGTTGTTCAACCAGTTCTCGAATCGGTGTGCCAATTGGCAATTCCCATAATCCCGGGCGGTTGACCCGTCCGGAAATTCCGTAAATCTTGGTGCCCGCATCTTCCGTACGGCCCAGGCCCTGATACCACTCAACACCGTGACGCACGATCCCAGGGACGTTACAAAACGTCTCAACGTTGTTAACGATGGTGGGTCTTCCCCAGGCTCCGCTTGCCGGCGGGAAAGGAGGTTTGGTTCGGGGTTGTGCCCGTTTGCCTTCGAGCGCGTTCAATAACGCCGTTTCTTCTCCGCAAATGTAGCGCCCGCCTGAGCGATGTATACGCAGGTCAAGATTGAAATCGGTACCAAAAATACCAGCCCCCAAAAAGCCTTGCGCTGTCGCGTCAGCAAGTGCCTCGACGAGACGTCGATACGGTTGATGGTATTCACCGCGTAGAAAAATATAGGCCTTCTCTGCTTGAATCGCGTACGCGCCAATGATCATTCCTTCGATCAAAATGTGCGGATTGTGCTCCAGTAGAAAACGGTCCTTAAAGGTGCCCGGTTCCATTTCATCTGCGTTGCAGACGAGATATTTGGCACCCTCGCCCGCCGCTTCTCCCTGAGGGACAAAACTCCATTTCAAACCGGTTGGAAAACCAGCCCCACCCCGACCCCTCAGATTCGCGTCCTTTACTAGACTGACGATTTCTTCGGGGCTCATCGAGGTTAACGCCGTTCGAGCGGCCTGATACCCCTGCCCAGCCTCATATGCCGTTAGATCGACGAACCCGCCCACTTCTTCGACTCGCCCTAGCAACGGTTTGGTATCCATTAGTGACACTATTCAAACCTCCCGAAAATCTCTCCGAGACGCTCAGCCGCCACGTTTTCGATAAGCTCATCATCAATCATCATCGTCGGCGCTTTGTCGCAGGCTCCCAAACAGACGATCGGAAGCAGAGTGAAGCGGTCATCGTCGGTCGTTTCCCCAAACGCAATACCGAGATGTTCCTGAATCGCCTTCCCGAGTCCATCCGCACCCATGACATAACAAGAGACGCTGTCACACACCATCACCGCGTGGCGACCAACGGGTTGGCGGAAGATCAAATTGTAGAATGTCGCAATGCTATCCAGTGCATCGGCAGACATCCCCAAAAGTCGAGCGATGGCCTGGAGGCTCGTATCAGATACCCAACCGCGATGCTTCTGGACAATCATCAACGCATCGATCGCCGCCGATTCACGGTCTGGGAGATGCGTGATCTCTGCTTCAATTTCAGCGATTTCTTCGCCGGACAATCCTTGTAATAACTCCACTTCACTCATCGATCGACGTCTGCCATAACGAAATCGATGCTGGCAACGATGGCGATAAGATCCGACACCATGAATCCATTGCTAATCACCGGAATCTGCTGAAGCGCTGGGAATGATGGGGTCCGAATACGCGTGCGATAAGACATCGTGCCTCCATCCGATATCGAGTAATACGAATTCCAACCCGTCCTCGCCTCAACAATCGTCGACGATTCGCCCGGTGGAATCACGGGGCCCCAACTGACGTTTAGGAAGTGATGAATCAACGTCTCGATATCCTGCATCGTGCGCTCCTTCGCAGGGGGCGTTGCCAACCGGTGGTCGGCTTTATAAGGCCCGGAGGGCATATTCTCAGCGCACTGTCGGATAATCTTTAAACTTTCCCGAATCTCGTCCACGCGGACACGGCACCGATCGTACGTATCGCCATTGGTCGCCATCGGGATCTCGAAATCGAACTGATCGTACATGCTGTAAGGCCGCTTCTTGCGCAAATCCCAGTCGCTACCGGTGGCACGTAGCGACGGACCGGTGATGCCCCACTCAAGTCCTTCCGCAGTGTTGTATGCACCAATGCCTTTGGTCCGGCGCTGCAAGATACCGTTTTGCATCGCCATTTTTTCGTAATGATCGAGCCGCTTCGGTAGGTAATCGCAAAAATCCAGCACCATGGCATCCCAACCATCGGGAAGATCTTGGCAAACGCCGCCGATCCGGAACCAGCTCGGATGCATGCGACCGCCGGTAATCGCTTCAATGATTGAGAACAGGCGTTCACGGTCGGCGAACATATAAAACACCGGCGACATCTGGCCGACGTCCTGCGCGAACGTGCCGTAGAACAGCAAATGGCTAGCAATCCGAAACAACTCCACCAGCATCACGCGAATGACCTGGGCGCGCTCCGGCACTTTCATGCCAGCCATGTTTTCAACATTCATGACGTAGGGAAAGTTGTTGATTACCCCACCCAAGTAATCAACGCGATCCGTGTAGGGAATGTACGTGTGCCAGGATTGACGTTCAGACATCTTTTCCTGTGCGCGGTGGTGGTATCCGATATCGGGGACCGCTTGAACGATGACCTCGCCGTCAAGCTGCAACGCAATCCGAAACACCCCATGCACGCTGGGGTGGTTAGGACCTAAATTGAGGAACATGAAGTCGGTGTGCTTCGCATCGGTGTTCATCCCCCACTCTTCGGGAACAAACTTCAGCGCATCTTGCTGTGCTTTTTGGAATTCCGGCGTCATCTTGAACGGGTCCATCTCGGTCGCCCGGGCGGGATGTTCTTTTCGCAGCGGGTGCCCTTCCCAAAGAGGCGGCGTAAGAATTCGACGGAGGTTAGGGTGGTCTTCAAACTCGATCCCAAACATGTCGAACGCCTCTCGTTCGTACCAATTGGCTACTGGATAGATCGACGAAACACTCTTAACGCGGCTGTCTGCTTCGGACAGCGGGATCTTAATTCTTATGTCGCTATTTCCCGACAGTGAAATCAGGTGATAAAACACGGTGAAGTCGGACTCCGGTTGAGTGCCGCGATGCTGTCTTGTCCGCTCGTCAATCGCGGAGACGTCAAACAGCAATTCGTACGGTTCACTCACCTCGTCCTTCAGAAATCGGAGGACCGATTGGATCTCTTCCCGAGGAACCCAAATCGTCGGTATCTTGTCTGCCGTTTCTTGAACCGTGCAGCGTTCGGCTCCGACCTTCGTGGTGAGGTCGTCGACCACTGTCGCCACAGCGATCTCTTTTGTTGATTCAGCTACTTCAGACACGTCTTAGCTTCCGCGCTTCTTCCCCAATAAGTCCGTCGTCAGCGGCGCGTCCCCAACGGTCGTCGGCTCCGCAAGTTCCGTCGTTTTCATGCGCTCGGGGGTGTGTTTGTCTCGTTGACTGGGGTCATACTTCGCCACGCTGCCATCGTTTCCGATCATCCATGACAATGGCCGTTCGGTGTTTTTCACGGACTCTTGCAACAAGGTTAAACCCTGCATAAATGCCTCTGGGCGCGGCGGACAACCGGGTACATAGACGTCTACTGGTAGAAATTTATCCGATCCTTGAACGACGCTATAGACGTCAAACATGCCGCCCGAGTTGGCGCACGAGCCCATTGAAATCACCCAGCGTGGTTCCAACAACTGTTCGTAAAGATGTTGGAGCACCGGTGCCATTTTCCGGAACACGGTGCCCGAAACCACAATCAAGTCGGCTTGGCGGGGCGTGGCCCGTATCACTTCTGCACCGAACCGCGAAACGTCGTGTCGGGACGTAAAACTCGTCGCCATTTCAACGTAACAGCACGACAGACCAAAATTGAATGGCCAGATGGAGTTAGAACGGCCCCAAGCCACTAGGTCTTCAAGCTTCGCGGTCAAGAACCCCTTCGCAGCGTCTTCGATGTAGGCATCTTCGACCGGTTGCATCGATGCGCCGGGTTCCGTTTTTATTAACCGCCACTCCATTAGCCATTCTCCACGACGGCATATTTCGAAGGATCTGAATGGCGCGATTTACGTCCCCACTCAAGCGCACCAGATTTCAATTCGTACACCAGTGCCACCAACAAAATACCGATGAATATGGCGACCCCTACGTAACCTGCCCAACCGACTTCTTCAAATGCAACGGCCCAGGCAACAATAAAGATCGTCTCAAGATCGAAGATGACAAAAAAAATGGCGACCAAGTAGAACTCGATCGACAAACGCATGTTTTCCGCCTCGCCCACCGGCACGATGCCCGATTCGTAGGGAATATCCTGGGCTCCACCGTGTCGAGCCTTTGACCCAAAAAACCAGGAAACTAGCAGTGTTGCAGCTAAAACAACGCCCACTACTAGCGTGTAAATAACGAACGGCCAAATATCGCTCGTGGTCTCGTCAACACCCATGGATTCCGCATCCCCCAGGAGCAAAATAGCGCGGTTTCAAGCCGGCGTCACAATACAGTTAGCATCCGATGACGGCAAGTTCTGAGGCGCCATCGGCGCCTTCTAGTGGTTCGGACATTGCGGTAAACCTGAAATAAAGTGGCCTGGCGAGTAGGCTACCTCGATCAATTTGAATGAGTTCACGATTATGGATTTAGAAGGCGGATGTTTTTGTGGATCGATCCGTTATCGCATTACGAAAGACAGCTACCCGTCAGGAAATTGCCATTGCACGATGTGTCGGCGTACATCTGCGGCCGCGTATGTCTCTTGGATCGTGGTGCCCACAAAGGATTTCAACTATATCCAAGGCGAACCCGAAACTCTCCAATCCTCCTCGCATGGAACACGGTACTTCTGTCGTACTTGCGGCACGCCTGTGGCGTGCGTACTAACCGAACATCCAGATGTCATCGATGTAACCATCTGTAGCCTTGACGACCCCGCCCAATATCCTCCCCAAAACGACTTTTACACCGACACGCGCCTGTCATGGGTTTAGTCAACGACTCACTGTCCAAAGCAATCAACAATCGGCCTATTGCTATAAGGGTATCCTCTGGATTGCTTACATTTAACGCTGCAATCCTCATCCTGTCGTGGGTAGTGAAACCTAGCCTTGTTAATAACCATGGCGGTGAAATTTTCTTCATTGCGCTATGGGGCTGTCTCGCCTACGCGACTTTCAACGCGTGGGGCTGGGTTAAGGCCACCATTACAGGTATTTGGGTCGCTTACCTTTGGGGTCTTCTCAATACGGGAAATATCTTCGACGGCATCGCAACTACAACGCCCGCCGACCTGCTGACGAAAATACTGGGATTCATTGCCCTGGTACTTTTGTGGCTACCGACCACGCGAACCTGGTATTTGCAACAGGCACAAGAACGGTCTGGAAACTGACGGCTATGCAGTTAAATACCCAATCTCTCCCACCTAATTGTCACGGCGACCGCCTGTCGACCAGTGCCACGAATTCAGTACAGTTGTGAAGGCGCCTGCAATCGAATGGCTCGCTCTCAATCGCCTCAACTACATCTACCTTACGTCTGTTCGAGAGCCGAAGGACAACGTCCTTGAACTGATTATCGAACAAGCATCCGCCTCCGACTTTAGGGAGGAGTTTGAAGGCTTGGGGATGAGCCCTGATGATCCGGTCAACATCGAGGAATCACTTTCAGCATATCGAATCGAATTTCCTAATTACGTCGCGTATGCAATACGCGACGAATCATTCGCACGTAACGACACCTGTGAAGACTTCGAAGGGACCCTGGCTCGACTCTATTGCCAGTCAAAGTTTTTAGAATACGTCGCTACCACCAGTACCGCATTGGCGACGAAAGATACCCTTAAACACTACAGCCTTCTTTGTCTCGAGCATGTCGTCGAAGTGGTATCGACGAGCTCGCCCGACCTTACCCTGCTGGAACCTCGGTGAGACACGCGACATTCATCGCGATGCCAACGAGCAAACCCGTCGGGCTAATCGCGAACCGATAGCTGTACCAGGATTCCGTGTGTCGATTTTGGATGCACAAATACTTGCGGACCGCCCTCGCCGATCAGCCGGGCTCCACCTTCTTTCATGGCCTCGCAAGTCGCGTCTAAATCGTCGACCTCGAATGCGATCGTGTGCATGCCTTCGCCTCGACCTTCGAGCGCTTTACCCACCGCCGAATCGCCGCTCGTTGGCGCAACAATCTCAATGAACCCGCCATTGGGCATGTTGAAGAACGCTTGCTTTATACCCAGCGCTTCGCTCTCGTCTGTTCGATCAAGTGTCAAACCTAGTCGATCGCGATACGTCGCGATGCCTTCGTCAATGTCATTGACGCGCACCACGAGGTGATCGAATCCTGTTAATGCCATGATTAACCCCTAAAGCAGTTGAACTCAGGATCATAGCACCACCCCTATTTGAGCCCCAGCGACTCAGTACGGCGCAATACATCGAGTTCCGATACCTATCGAAGGACTCGCACGATAGAATTAAATTGAAGTACCGATTCAACTCTTGCCGCGCAATTTCCGGTCCGCAAAAAGGTTTTCTGGAACATGATCGAACCCGTATCGATTGGACTTATCGGCTGTGGCGTGATCAGTTCCGCGTACCTCAAAGCGGCTTCGACTTTCAACGTCCTCAATTTCACCGCCTGTGCAGATATCGATGCCGAAGCATCGGCAAGGTGCGGGGAGACCTTTGATATCCCGTCAATGACTGTCGACGAACTGTTAGCCCGCAGCGACATTGAGGTCATCCTCAACCTGACCATCCCCAGTGCACACGCCGACGTCAACCTGGCTGCCCTCCAATCGGGCAAACACGCCTATTGCGAAAAACCCTTCGCCTTAAACACGATCGAAGGACAACGCGTGATTAGAACCGCTCAGGAGCAACGCTTACGAGTCGGATGCGCACCCGACACATTTCTTGGTGGGGGGCATCAAACCGTGCGTAATGCCATTGACGAGGGTGTCGTTGGGCAGCCGATTGCGGGCACTGCCTTCATGATGAATCACGGCCACGAATCATGGCATCCCAATCCCGCGTTCTACTACCAGGAGGGCGGTGGTCCTCTATTTGACATGGGTCCTTATTATTTAACGGCCTTGGTTAACGCGTTGGGGCCGGTGCGTCGCGTGACTGCGCTCACTGGCAGAGCCTTCCACAACCGCACGGTTGGATCCGAGCCCCGCCGTGGGGAACAGATCAATGTCAAAGTCGATACCCACACGGCCGGGACACTTGAATTTACGAACGGCGCGATTGTGACCGTGGTGATGAGTTTCGATGTATGGCTGCATTCAAATCGATTTATCGAAATACACGGTACCAACGCGAGTCTGTCGTCGCCCGATCCTAACGGTTTCGGCGGAAGCATCCGCGTATCGGGGACGGGCCGCACATGGGACGAACTGCCATTGACCCACGGTTACCTCGAGAATATGCGAAGTATCGGTCTAGCCGATATGTGTGTCGGCATTCGAACGGATCGGCCACACCGTTGCAACGGTGAACTCGCTTATCACGTGCTGGAGATCATGGAGGCGTTCGGGCATTCATCCGCATTAGGTAAACACATTGAACTGACAACGACGCCCGATCGGCCGGACCCGCTGCCCACGGGACTGCCAATCGGCGAACTCGATTAAAAGGACGTACGAGCATGGCTAAGAACGCATTTATTACGTGGGGTGGATGGGATGGACACGAACCAGAGCAAACCGCCACGATTTTTGCTGAGGCGCTTCGTACCGAGGGCTACCAGGTCGAGGTTTCGAGTGCACTGGACGCGTTCGAGGACAAAGCGTTTACCAAATCTCAAGATCTTATCGTGCCGGTTTGGACGATGGCGGGTATATCGCGGGAACAAGAAACCGGGCTACTTGACGCGATTCGTGCCGGGACCGGTTGCGCAGGCTGGCACGGCGGTTTGGGAGATTCTTTTCGTCAAAACGTCGACTACCAGTTCATGGTCGGGGGCCAATTTATCTGTCACCCCGGGGGCGTCATTGATTACGAGGTCAACATTACAAGCTCGGACCCGATCGTGAGGGGCCTTTCCGACTTCACGATGCACTCCGAACAATATTTCATGCACGTCGATCCCTCCAACGAGGTGCTCGCAACCACGACCTTCAGCGGCAATTACTGGAACATTGATTGGGTCAAGGACGTTGTCATGCCAATCTGTTGGAAAAAGCGTTACGGGGCAGGCCGTGTTTTCTACAGTTCACTCGGGCACGTTGCCGAAGATTTTGACGTGCCCCAAGCAAGAGAGATGATGAAGCGCGGCTGTCTTTGGGCGACTCGTTAAGTCAACAGACTCATTCGTAACGCCCCCTATTGTTATCGTCTAATGCTTTCTAGAGATCTGGTTGTCCGGAATATTCGGGGAGTTTGCCGGATGTTTCTGCCCACGCTGGACTGCTGCCAGTCCATATATGCATCGCTGGGGTTACACGTCCTGGATCGTCAAGGCTCCCAGCTTTCAAGATGAGCATTCCGGGATTGGCGGATAATTCGGAGAAAAGCGGCGACCCACAACTCGCGCAAAAACGTCGCGTCACGGTATTACCGCTAGCAGCATCCACCGTATACGCGCCCGTTTCACCATCGATCGTCACCGATTCGCTCGCCACACCGACGACGGTCGAATAAGCCCCCCCTGAGGCGTACTGACAATCTCGGCAATGGCAATGTCCGGCAAAAATAACTGCGTCAGGACATTCATACCGAATCGCGCCGCAACGACAGCCACCCGTTAATTTTTCGCTCATGTTCTCCCTCCTTTGCCTTTTGATTTAAGCATCTTTGCGATGGCGGTGCGACGCGCGCACAATGCGCCCCGACCGCGACCCACCGGGAGGCGTTTCGATGGACCATGTGACGACTGCACGCAACGAAATAGAGCCTTTACTGAATCAGTTGATTCACCAGCTAGGGATCGAAGGTCGGGCAACTGAGATGGCCGTGTACAGTCGCATCCAACGTTACCTCCGTACCGCAAGGCATAACCATGAGCTCTCTCGCCCATTTAGCGATCTCTCCACCACAGCCAACGTCTGCTTTACCTTACCCGGCGAGGCAAACATTCTGCTTGAACGCATCATCGAGAAGGCGGAAGTCCTGGTCCGCGAGATGGAGAACAGAACCGACTCGATCCATTGATGTAGTGAAAGTTCCGTTCTTTTATGCGGGCAACTCGGCCGAAAGTATTCTCGAGGAGACGATCAAACGCTGACGCGAAGTCACCGCGTCCATATCTGACGACGCATCAGCTTGAGGCTAGTTCGAACCAGTTGGGATCTCGTTAAATGGGATGCCTTTATCCAAACGTACATCCTGCGGCATACCAAGTACGCGCTCAGCAAGAATGTTGAGCATAATTTCGTCCGACCCACCCGCGATCCTGCCGCCCGGAGCACCCATATACGTTGCTGCATAGATTCCTGATTCTTCGCCGTGCTCGGAATCCAAAACGGCGCCAGAAAGCTCCAACAAATCCATCGCAAAGGATGCCATGTCCTGTGTTTTCGCCGCTCCCACGTATTTGCCGATGGAATTCTCAGGCCCCGGGGTGTCGCCGCGAGACAGCGCCGACATCGACCGGTACCCAGTAAAACGAAGCCCCGATTCTTGACAGTACCAATCTGCGAGTTTGGCTCGGACTTGTCGGTCCTCGATCGCAGGACGATCGTCAATATTGATTCGTTTTGCGAGCTCGAAAATACGGTCAAATCCAACGCCCATGCCACCACCCCCGATGGCCGCACGCTCATTCATGAGCGTGGTGAGGGCCACTTGCCAACCCTGTCCGACAGCACCAAGTCGCTGGCTATCCGGAATGCGTACGTCGGTGAAATAGACCTCGTTAAAATTCGCACCCCCTGAAATCTGTTTAATCGGTTTTATGTCTACGCCTGGTGATTTCATATCGAAAAAGAAATACGTCAACCCTTTGTGCTTGGCGACGGTTGGATCCGTACGAACGACGAGGATTCCGTAGTCACTGTAATGGGCACCCGACGTCCAAATTTTTTGACCGTTAATCACCCAATCGTCACCGTCTTTCTCGGCCCGTGTCCGCAATGCTGCGAGGTCGGATCCCCCCGCTGGCTCGCTGAAGAGCTGACACCAAATATGCTCGCCCGATGCCAACGGCGGAAGGTGCTTGACCTTGTCGTCCTCAGATGCCCAGGCCATCATCGTCGGCGCCGCCATGCCTTGGCCAATTGCAAATACCCCGCTTGGAACGTTGAACCGTGATTCTTCTTGGTTCCAAATCACTTGCTCGATTGCTGACGCATCACGCCCACCATATTCCTTTGGCCAACGAATACACGCCCACCCAGCATCGTACTTACGTTTCTGCCAGAGTTTGGACCGCTCGATTTCGTCAAGTCCCTTTAACTCATCATCCGCCGGTACGTTCGTTTCCAACCATTGTCGTGCTTCGTCGCGAAACGTGGCTTCTTCTGATGTGTCCTTGAAGTCCATGGATATCTCCTACGCCGCGTGACCGCGTTCGATCGCGGTAATTAACTTATCTTGCCACCACGATTCGCTGCCGATGGTGACGGAAAGTAGCTTGGATCGCCGATAATAGAACTGACAATCAAATTCCCATGTGAACCCCATGCCACCGTGCGTTTGAATATTTTCTTTGGATGCAAAGTAGTATGCCTGGGTCCCACTCACGCGCGCAGTTGCTCCAGCAATCGGTAGCTCGGGCGCATCGGTTGAGAGCGCCCAAGCACCGTAATACCCGTTTGACCGAGCGAGCGTATTCTTCACGTAGACGTTGGCGAGTTTGTGCTTGATCGCCTGAAAGCCCGCAATAGGTCTGCCAAATGCGTACCGCCCCATCGCGTATTCTTTTGCCTGCTCCAAAGCCGCCTCGGAACCGCCGACCTGCTCCCAAGCATAGAGCACGGCTGCGCGGTTCAGGAGTTTCTCCACCGCGGTCCAACCTTCCCCCTCGACACCCATTAACGAGGCTGCAGTATCGTTAAACGTCAATTTCGCATGTGACCGCGTCGGGTCGAGTGTGGCAACGCTGGCGCGTTCAACCCCGTCCAATTCGACCAAATACAAACTTGCTCCATCCCCGTTTTGGCTGGCGGTAACCGCGACGGCGAAATCCGCGATATCTCCATCTGGCACCGGTATTTTCGTTCCAGTGACCATGCCATCAACCGCTTTAGCATTTAGGTTGGCTGGCGACGGTCGGCCACTGCCCTCGCTGATCGCAAACGTGCCGATGACTTCGCCCGTCGCTAGTTTAGGTAACCACTTTTCTTTCTGCGCTTCGGTTCCAGCGAGAAGCAACGCCTCGGTAGCCATATAGACCGAAGAAGAAAAAGGCACCGGCGCAACAGCACGACCAAGTTCTTCTGCGATTACGCACAGATCTAAATAGGAAGCACCGAGTCCACCGTATGATTCCGGAATGACCGTCGCGGTCCACCCCATTTGACCAATGCGCTCCCAGAGCGCTCGTGAATAGGATTCGTCGCCATCTAAGATCCCGCGCACCAGAGTTGCGGGGCATTCATCCTGCAAAAAACCTCGGGCCTGATCTCGCAGCAAGTTCTGCTCATCCGAAAACTCAAAGTTCACGCCTTCCACCATTGCAAGCGAACGAATGAACGATTGTAGCGCGTGCCGTAGACTAGCGGTATGGACCTATCCCGACTTGGTTTCCTACGCGTTGGCGTATGTGCCCCAACAGTAAAGATCGCCGACCCGGAGGCAAATACCACGACCATCTTGGACGTGTATAAACGCCTTTGTGAACGCCAAGCGGCCGTGGTTGTAACGCCCGAACTTTCACTCACCGGCTATAGCTGCGAAGACCTTTTTCATAGCGACGACTTGTTGGCGCGATCTCGCGAAGCTCTAGCTCGGGTTGCAGAAGCCACCGACAGCGTGGCGTTAGTGGTCGGTGCCCCATGGCGATTAGTCGATGGCCGCCTCTTAAATTGTGCCTTTGTGTGTGCAAGTGGGCGCATCGTGGGCGCTGTCCCAAAAACTGCGCACCCTAATTATGACGAGTTCTACGAGCAGCGTTGGTTCACATCCGGGGCCAATCTCCTCGCAACCATTAGTGGTGAGGCTGGGCACTTTCAGATCCGCGCTGATCAGTTGTTTGCCATCCACAATACTCAATTCGGCATTGAAATTTGCGAGGATCTCTGGGCGCCAGAACCACCAAGTACCAGTCATGCTTTGGCTGGCGCATCACTCATCGTCAATCCCTCGGCAAGTAACGAGTTAATTGCCAAAGCCAACTATCGACGTGATCTCGTCCGTATGCAAAGCGCACGATGTATTTGCGCGTACGCCTACGCCGGAGCCGGACCGACGGAATCTAGCAAGGATGTCGTCTACGGGGGCCATCTACTAGGTGCCGAGAATGGCACGGTGGTCGCTGAGTCCGATCGTTTCAATCTCGACACGACGGAGCTTGTGTTCGACATCGACTGGAAAAAACTTGAACACGATCGTAGCCGCAATACGACGTTTACCCAGGCACATCGACCAACCACCTACCCGATAGTCGATACCAATACGCGCACTAAACTAACCGACACCGGCCGACACTACGACGCGCATCCGTTTGTGCCTGATGACGAGACCGAATTCGATGCCCGCGCACAAGAAATCCTCTCGATTCAATCGACGGGGCTCGCGCGGCGGATGCGTGCGGCCAAGGTACAACGCCTCGTACTGGGGCTCTCTGGTGGCCTCGATTCAACACTTGCGTGTCTCGTCTGTCTCGACGCGTTCGAACGGCTTGAGTTGCCGATGTCCGCACTGACGGCTCTATCGATGCCCGGTCCAGGCACGAGCGACCACACCAAGAAATCCGTCCATCTCCTCGCCAAATCAACCGGTTTTGATCTTACGGAAGTGCCCATCGACGATGCCGTCAAGCAGCACCTTGACGACGTTGGGCACGACGGTGCCGCCGATATCACCTTTGAGAATAGTCAGGCCCGCGAGCGTACGCAGATTCTCTTCGATACGGCCAATAAGGTTGACGCGATCGTGGTAGGCACCGGAGACCTCTCGGAGCTCGCTTTGGGCTGGTGTACGTTTAACGCGGACCATATGTCAAATTACAACGTCAACGTCGGCGTGCCGAAAACCATGATCGCGTACCTCGTTCGTTGGTACGCCCGTCATCGAGCATCCAAGGCACTGAAGGAGGTACTACAGCGTGTCATCGATACACCGATTACGCCTGAATTGCTGCCGAACGTTGACGGACGGATCGTCCAGGAAACTGAAGCCTTGGTTGGACCTTATGAGTTGCATGACTTTTTCCTCTACCACTACCTGCGGACCGGAGCCGATGCAGAAAAGATCTTTTATCTCGCGAATTCTGCGTTCGAGGGGAGGTACGATCGTCTAACGATTCAAAAGTGGCTGCGCGTGTTCTTTCAGCGCTTTTTCGAACAACAGTTCAAACGGACAACCCTCCCACCGGGTCCCAAGGTGGGTACCGTCAGTTTGTCACCAAGAGGCGACTGGCGGATGCCCGATGAGGCCGAGGTCGGCACTATCCTATTGGGCATTGACAAGCTGCTATAGTTTTCCAAATGCGGCATCTCCTCCTTATCCTCTTGTTACTTGGGGCCCCGACGTCTTTAGCCCTCGAACCACCGTATTGCGGTGACGAGGGTGTTTGGATTCAGATTCTGGGTTCCGGAAGCCTCGAATTCGGCAACCCTCGAGCTGCCCCCAGCTACTTGGTGTGGATCAACAACCGTGCACGACTCATGATCGACGCCGGTGCCGGTGCAGCACTCAGGTTTGACGAGAGCGGTGCCTCCTTTGCAGACCTCGACGCCCTTGTGCTGTCACATCTGCACCTCGAACATACCGGTGATTTAGCCAACTTACTCGCCGCATCACGCGACGCAGATCGAAAGGGATTGTTTCCACTTTTTGGTCCCGCGAGCGAGAACGGAAAGAAAGCGACCCGCGACCACATCGATCGATTAATTGGCTCGAAAGGGGTATTCAACGAACTAGCGGATTTGCTCACATTCAAAAGTTCGGCCGGTTACAAAGTTTCAGTCCGTGACGTGCCCGCAGTAGGTCGACGTCGCTGGTCACAGTTCTCCAGCGAACACCTCAAGCTTTCGGCTGTCCCGGTCCACCATGGCGGTACCCCCAGCCTCGCCTGGCGGGTCGATGTTGGCGATCAGAGTGTCGTGTTTGCCGGCGATCTCAACAATCAAAAGGACACCTTGTCGGCTTTCGCCGCCAACGTCGATGCGCTCGTCATTTCCCATGTACTTCCAGACCACGCCCGTGGTGCTGACCGCGAATCGCACCTTACACCCTCCCAAATTGGCCGCCTTGCCGACGCAAGCAATGTGCGTTTTTTGATTCTTAGCTCTCGAGCAAAACGAACGTTCGGGATTGAATCCGCATCAAAGACTGCCATTCAAGAATCCTACAAAGGCCCCCTTATCTTCGCCAACGATCTGGAGTGTTGGGGGCTTTAGTCGTCCACCGATGGGCCGCAGGGATTCGTTAATCACACTTGCCTCTTCGCAATGGCATGAGAAGCGTTAGCATACAAATCTGTATCAACTACCCGATGGAACCATATGGCACTCGATCAGCAGATATGCGATGAGTTATTAAACACGACCCGATCCGTTCGTAAGCGCTTGGACTTGAATAAGTCGGTCCCGAGAGAGGTCATTGATGAATGTCTTCAGTTGGCTGTTCAGGCGCCAACAGGCTCGAACATGCAGGGTTGGCGGTGGATTGTCATCGACGATCCCGATACGCGAGCGGCACTAGCGGCACTCTATCGGCGTAGTGCTGAGGGATACCTTGCAGCGGCAAACGAACAAGCGTCCGCCGGCACCGACGCCCAAACCCAACGCGTTTTCAGCTCGGCCATGTATCTTATGGAGCACCTTCATGAGGTGCCCATACATCTCATTCCGTGTATTCATGGCAATCCACCCAATGGGTTGGCGGGAGCCGGTTTTTACGCATCGATCTATCCAGCGGTCTGGAGTTTTCAACTGGCCCTCCGGGCCCGCGGCCTCGGCTCGTGCCTAACCACACTACACCTGGCGCACGCGGACGAAGCCGCCACACTACTGGGAATTCCCGACGGCATAACTCAGACGGCGCTTCTGCCCGTTGCCTATACCGTCGGCGCTGACTTTAAACCAGCAAAGCGGGCGCCCGTATCCGAAATAACGCACTGGAACTCATGGGGCTAGGTGTGCAGCAATCTTGCTCTCAATTTCGACGTCCCCCCCGATGAATTCCTCGAGATCAAATTCGACGGGGATCGATGCACAGGCGTCGTGTTCAAGTAACACACGGAACACCTGGACCAGCACCCATTCGTGGGTAAATTCGCCTCTCGACAGATGCTTGTAGTAGTCGGAGCCCATGATCACGCGATGCTCTGTCTCATCGGTCCCTTCGACGACGACTTGATATGTATTAGCGCCCACCATCGACACACTAATCAACTCGACAACTCCGGCTCATGAAGACTCCAAAAACTGACACGAGCAGCGAGCTCTGTCTATCAACAGCAACCGAACTCGCCGAACAGATCGCAACGAAACAGATCAGTTGCCGCGAAGTGATCGAGGCCCATATCGCAAGGATCGAGTCGATCAACCCTTCCGTCAATGCGGTCGTTACTACCACCTTCGATAAAGCCCTTAGTCGAGCGAGTGAACTCGATAATGCTGGAAAAATCATCGGGCCGCTGCACGGTTTGCCCGTGCTGCACAAGGACCTTGTCCCGACCCGAGGGATACGCACCACTTTCGGGTCAACGCTTTACAGCGACCATGTCCCGGATTTCGATCAGTTGATTGTCGAGCGGATGCGCAACGCCGGCGCCATCACGTTGGGTAAAACCAATACCCCTGAGTTCGGTGCCGGCTCGCACACATTTAACCGAGTATTCGGTCTCACCCGGAACCCATATGATCCATCTGCGTCCAGCGGTGGAAGCAGCGGCGGAGCCGCCGCTGCCCTAGCAGCCAGGATGATCCCGCTCGCCGACGGTAGCGACACCGGTGGCTCGTTACGGAACCCTGCCGCGTTCTGCAACGTCGTCGGCTTTCGACCTTCACCTGGGCGTGTACCGTTTTACCCCACACGCAACCCATGGAGCGATTTGAGTACCGAGGGTCCGATGGCACGCACATGCAAAGACGTTGCGCTGCTCTTTTCGGTTCTTACCGGCCCCGACCCTCGGCTTCCCGGATTGCTCGAGATCGAGGGGACTGAATTCCGCCACATCGAACCCATTGCTCTTGAAAACCTGAAAATCGGTTTTACCGAAGACTTTGGCGATTTGCCCGTTGAAAAACCCATTCGTGAAACGCTCCGTCGATTCGCCCGTGATCTGGAAACCGCGGGTGCAGTGGTGGTCGAGGCAACCCCTAACTTCCGTGACGCCAGCCGCATCTTTCATATTCTGCGGGCCAACAGCTTCCGGCGCTTTCGCAAGCTCCCAATGAATGAATTCGATCAATTGAAGGATACGATACGGTGGAACGTCGAGGCCGGCGAGGCACTAACCCAAGAAGACCAGGATTGGGTTGGGCCGGCGCGTGCGTCGTTGGTTGAACGAATGAATGAATTTTTCAAACAATTCGACCTCCTGATTGGACCCACGACTCAAGTGCTACCGTTCGACGCAAATACCGAGTGGGTTCAAGAAGTCGACGGCGTACCGATGTCCAACTACATCGAGTGGATGGAAGCGTGTAGTTGGATCTCCGTTTCTTGTTGTCCAGCCCTATCGCTGCCGGCGGGTTTTTCCGGGAATCTTCCAGTGGGCGCTCAACTCGTCGCTCCCCTTCGCCGCGATGCGTTTCTATTAGCAGCTGCCCACGCAATCGAAGCAGCAACTGGGCATGCACACATTCTTCCCCCAGCCTTTGCCTAACGCCGCTATCGCGTCCGATCATCGCCTCGCGCCAAACGCCTGTTATCCTCAAGTCATGCCGACAAGACAACAAGTGCTGGTGCTGTACCTTTCAAGTTCGGCCCTCGATGCCAACGTCATTGCTTGGGCTACGTACGACGGCACTGGGACGGTTGACCACATGTCGGGAGATTCTGACGAGCCCTTGTATCGCTCAGGTGTCGAGGCTCTGGCCGATGGGTGGCGTCTCATTCAAGCTTCACCGCTCGCTGCCCATGCGCCAGGGGATGAATTCCGCACAGGATATTTAAAGTACGAGTTTTTCTTCGAAAAACTGATCGATGATGAATGACTGTGTGAAGTTAAATTCCCGGGAAATGGCCGCATTTGCTGCGGACGGACTACTGCGCTTCGACGGCGTTGTCCCCGACCTAATTAACCAACAATTTCTCGCGGAAGCCGGCCGAGTAGACAACCCCAACGGCGAGGACGGGTCGAATCGATCTTCAACAAATCTGGCGAATTTCATGGCCCATTCCAAATTGCCCGCGGTGACACCCGGTACCGTGTTGCATACCGCCTACAAGGAGACGACTGCACTGGGCGAGTTAGTCCGCTTACCAGTCGTTCGCGGAGCCATTGAGAGCTTGGTCGGTCCGGAATCTCTAGTGGATCATCATTTTCTGCATTTAGCGCTGCCGAGTTCCTTCTATGAAGCGACCGGCACACCGCAGCGATCGCAGCACACGCATCAAGATTCAACCATCGACCCACGTCGCGCCTTCGATATTCAGCTGTTCTATTTCCCACACGATGTTGGGCCTGAGATGGGCGGGACTCGTTACGTGCCAGGTACGCATTTACGCATCGTCAGCGAATCTGCAATCGCACGATATCAAAACATTCGGGGCCAACAGCACGTTGTCTGTCCCGCGGGAACACTCATCTTCATGCATCACGGCATCTGGCACGGGGGCGGTATCAATCGCACGAATGAGTTTCGTTACATGTTCAAAATTCGATTAAACCCAAGCATTCCTCAAGTACAGCTCTGGGATACATCCGATCTATCTGCTCACGATTTCGAACAACGACCAATCTTCTTTCGCAAAGAACCTACGAATCCCACCGATATCGCCTCGCTTTTAACCCGTCCACAACCCTGGTTCGAGGGTGACACAGGCCGCCTCGAATACATTAATCGCATACGCTTTTGGCGTTATCTGCTCGGCGATAAGAACTTCGATGCTGACTATTGGGTCACCAGAATCGAAAACGAACCCTCTGCATCGGTTTAACGATGCCACCGAGACTTTAGCCCATGACCTGACCAATGACCTCGCAAAGTTGTTCCTCTGATTCGTCAAACTGCTCGGTTAACGCAAATTGAGCGCGGGCACGATCAAGATTCTCGCCTCGACGAATCACAGCAAAGTAGCGGTCACCATTGAAATGATCGGTCAAGAATCGTGTGCCCAGCATAAAACTCATGTGGGCGGGCGCCGCAGCATACTCCTCGACGTCCGTTACCGGGCCGTATGCTGAGAGAAAGCCTCGAACTACCGGTTCAACCCGGGCAGCAGAAAAATGCGCATCTTTGGTCAATTCTTCGCGCCCCGCAGATATAGAACGGAGTAAATCGCCGAAATCCCACGATGCCGATCCAAACATCAGAGTATCGAGATCCACTACCTTGATGGCCCTGCTGGTCGATGGATCGAACAACACGTTGTTGACCTTGCAATCTCCATGGATGACTTGCGGGTTGCCTTCCGAAATCACGAGTCGCTCGCGCCGAAAATCCACATATTCGAGTTCTCGGTCTGCGTCTCCCTGGGCCCGTACCGAATCGAGGTGGCCTAGGTAGGTCTGGATGTCATGAAACCCGGGGATTGACGTCTCGAGTTCGACATTAAGAGTTCTCAAACGACTCAGCAAATCGCCAAATATCTTGCCGGCTGGATTCAAGAGGGAATGTGGTAACACATCGAAATTTCGACTGGGCACGTATGGGTAGACGCGCCAAACCCCTCCTCCTTGGTCGATCCAGTAGGGCTCCTCGTGTTTCGATGTGACAGGGCGAACTACCAATTCGTCCGCAACGGTCGCGATCTTTTCCGCATTTCGCAGTAGCGCTCGAGGATTAGGAAAAACATCACCATTGATGCGTTGAAGAATGTGCGTCCCCCCAACCAGAAAGGTTGAGTTAATACGGCCTTTGGAGACCCGTTCAATGACCCCATCAAGATTCCACTGTTGTGCCGCAACCTCAGGATTCATGTGTCAATATGGTAAAGACAACGGGCAACACGTATTCCCCAAAAGGACCCGCCAGAGCAGGATCGATCTTTCCTCCAGCGTCAACGGTATCGGCGACCTTCACCAACGCTCGCGAAGCAGCTTTGAGCTCACCAAGTTCTGGTCGTTTGGGCAAAACCCCAAGCAACGTCCGGTATTGATCTCGCCAACCCGCTGTCCATCTCGTCGTATCCTCGCCTTCCTCGAGTGCCGTACCAAAGTGACGACTCGCCGCACTTTCGGGCGCGATCCGATCGACAACTCTGTTCAGCAACGTGACCGTGTCATAGGGGCGCGTGATCTGTGTGACGTCGCGTCCTTCTTTTCTCGCTGTCGACAATTCCTCACCAAGTATCCGCGTGTAACCCTTCACCGGTTCAAGCATGTCGATCAACGGTTCAAGCCCAGGGGCTTCTAACATGTCCCGATTGGTCATCGCGTCAACGCCGAAGAGTTGTTCCAGCCTTACGAACTGGCGCTCAAGCCTCCGGTACATATCCAGCTCATCGCGGACTCCGCGATCACTCCAGAAACGTTCTGCTATCGCCGGCATGCGGCTCCATACCCGTCGATCCAGCAATTCGTCGGTCACGAGCTCCGTCCAAATGCAGGCTTCTGCACCCAGCACCTTGCCCGGCCCAGGCCTGGCGAGTTCGGGATAATCGGCAAACCCCTTCCCCCACCCAATACCACCAACAACGTGGGCGAAGCGTGAATCGTCCTGCAAGCGGTCATCTAACCGCTCTAGGTCCTCTCCTTCAGCTTCGGGATCGTATTGATAATGGACACCCGCCGGCATGAATAGATCGAGGTAGTAGGGAGCTGAAATCACACAGTCGTAGCCGGCTTGCAGAGCTTCGTCACGTCCACGCATCCCCCGCCAGCATTGAATCACAACATTTTCCGGGAGGCTGGGGTGCAGGATCTCGTCCCAACCGACTGGTTTCTTGCCAAAACGCTCCAACCCCACGATCAACCGTCGATTGAAATCCGCTTGCAAACTGCTTTCGTCGTCAATTTTTTGGGATCGCATATAGTTTCGAATGGCCGCCGATTTTCGCCACTCGTTGGACTGCACCTCGTCGCCTCCAAAATGAATGTATTGATCCGGAAAAACCTCGGCGATTTCGCCGAAAATCCGTCCCAATGCATCCATGACGTCTGAACGTGTGGGATCTAGGACCGTTTCGTGAGGACCGAAGGCCGAAGACGCTGAAACGTCGCCACCGGAGCCCCATTCAGGATGAACAACCAACCAGCTCGTTGTGTGCCCCGGGACGTCCAATTCAGGCACGATGCGAATACCCCGGTCCGCCGCATGGGCAACAAGCGCTGTAAGTTCATCCGCCGTGTAGTGCTCGGCGCTTGCAAGTTCGGGAAGTGTGGTTCCCCGAAAACGAAATGCCTGGTCGTCCGACAGGTGGAGATGCAGGACGTTCAGCTTAAAGTAGCCCATCGTGTCCAGGGTTCGCCGTAGTGTTTCTAGGCTGATGAAATGCCGAGCCACATCCACCATCAGACCGCGCCATTGAAACCGTGGTGCGTCGTTGATAGTGCAACAAGGGACTGTGTCGTCGCTCGTTAATTGCACCAGTGTGACGAGGGCAGCGAGCGCGCCCCATTGCGTATCGGCTCCGATCCGAACCCCGGTCTCGTTGACGACCAAACGATATGCGTACGAATCGTTTAGCCGCGGCTGTTCGGACGTTGTTTCGGCAATCGCTACCGCGATGGGAAATCCTGCAAGTGGCATTCGCGCGACTGCCCGAAGAATACGAGCGGGTGCACTCACTTGAACAGAGTCGATCTCTTTCGAACGACGTAGGTAGCCGGTACTGAAATCAATACTATTTGGGATTGGAAGGAGGTCGACCATGACCCTCAATCTCGGTCTTGGTGGAATCGATGTCAATGTATTGCGGGTTTATGCGCCAGTTATACTGCTGGCATCTTGGTAGCTGATAGAGACACTCCGTGAAATACGTGCGAACGCCAGACTCCCGTTTCGAGGACCTCCCGGATTTTGCCTTTGAGCCAAATTACGTCTTTGTGCCCGACCACGAAGGCGGCGAATTGCGAATGCACTACGTCGACGAAGGCCCAGCGGACGCCGAAATTATTCTATGTCTGCACGGCCAACCGACCTGGTCATTTCTCTATCGACACATGGTGCCAATATTCACGGCGGCAGGTTATCGCGTGATTGCACCTGATTTCGTCGGTTTTGGCCGCTCCGATAAACCTCTCGAGAGGACCGACTACACCTACGCCAACCACGTGAGTTGGCTCGCGTCTCTCGTCGAGCAAGTGGGGCTTCAAAATATCACCTTAGTCTGCCAGGACTGGGGTGGCTTGATCGGGCTGCGTTACGCCACCCAGGAGCCGGATCGTTTTGCTCGCATTGTCGCTGCAAATACCGGTCTTCCGGATGCAAAGGACGTAGATGATGACGACATCAAGTCCGTCAGCGAGCGTATGCGCGCGCATTACAACTCGCTACCCATCTACGAAGAGCCTCAAGCCATGGCATTGGGCATGATGTCGGATCCTCAAGGCATGGGATTCCTGCACTGGGTTAAGTTTTGTGCCGACGCACCCATATTGCGCGTAAGCGATGTCGTTCGATTTAGTAGCGGCGGAAATTTAGACGACAACGACGCGAAAGCTTACGACGCGCCCTTTCCAAACGACGACTCGATGGCGGGTGCGAGGCAGTTTCCAAGTCTTGTACCGCTTATCCCGGATAACCCTGCTATTCCAGCTAATCGCCAAGCGTGGAACGTCTTAGAGAATTGGGTGAAACCGTTTCTCACCGCGTTCAGCGACTCGGACCCAGTCACGTCGGGAGCGCACGTCCGGTTCCAAGAAAGCGTGCCGGGGGCACAAAATCAACGCCACGTCACCATTGAAGGTGCCGGCCACTTCCTACAGGAACAAGCTCCAGAAGCTCTTTCAGAAGCCGTGATCGAGTTCATCGAAAACAATCCTCTACAAACGTAGTTCCGAGCGAGATACATAATTTCCGCTGCACCTCTCGGGCGAGCAGTTGGGTAGCCCAAGGTGCAGGGGAGTACGTGGAGACCTTCTGTTCAACGACTTAGTTTTTTAAGCCCTGTCTCCACGCGATTATTTCGATTGCCGCAACCGCCGCTTCGATGCCTTTGTTCAGTTCATCATCCGCCGCACGCATCCTCGCTTGAGCGAGCTCCGTCACCGGCAAGATCTCGTTAATGATAGGCACTCTTCCCTGTCGAGATACCTCGCCTAGACCGCGAACCACTTCGTCGACAATCATTTCGAAGTGCATCGTGTCACCTTTCAGCACGACCCCCAAACAGACGATTGCATCAATCTCAGGATCGTCACGGATTAGTTCATTCGCTGCGTACGGGAATTCTAGGCAACCAGGCAGCGTATGAGAGGTCACGTCCGTCACCCCATTGTTATTCAGGACCTCCACACATCGATCTCGGAGGGAACAAACCACGTCGTCATACCACTTCGACGTCAGCACTGCGACACGGGCCCCGGTCACTCGCGGTAAATTCGAAGTATCGACAACGTTCTGTGCCATCCCCGAAGTCTACTCGGGCTGGACCTCCAATCGAAGCACTCCGTTTTTCGTCCGGCTAAATCCGCGCCGTTCAAAAAATCGATGTCGACGATCGAAAGCAACCTCAATCGAGCGTCCGCCCCGGGCCTCCGCTAAACCAATCGAATGACCAAGCATCCAGCTACCAAGCCCGCGACTGCGATACGCCATCTCAACACGGATCGATTCCAACACAAATTCAGTCTTCGTCATTTGCTTTAACTGGTATCGCGCGGCAATTTCGCCTTCCCATTTGGCAACTCGGACAAGATCCAGGTCTTGCGCCCCGAGAACGGAATCACAACCGCTATTCGTCATTTCTTCAGGGTACGGCCGAAATATCGAAACGTCTCTCGGCCGAATAAACATTAGTTTTTATACACCGTTCGGCCTGGGGCCACTTTTAATCGGCCCCACCACCTCGGGGGTGATCGTAAACTCGGAAAACGCGTCATCGGACCGCCAACCAACATCTTGCGGTTCATCGATCAGACCAACACCGAATGGTTCCGGACAGTGCGACTCGTTGGTGTTAACTCCAAAATCGCCACCACTTCTTTCGACCCGATTTTCGACCCAGTAACCGCTCCGTGAGCCAGGGCGCTATCTGCTCGTACGTCGACCACTTGGGCTCAGGCTTTTCACCAAGCCGAACACTCACTTCTTCTAGGAACGGCGCGTACCAACGCCTCGCAAAAATAACGCCGTTAGCCGACAAGTGTTCCTCACGAAGCTCGCCGCCGAGCGCCGCAACAAGAAACTCGCCGCCAGTAATTTCCCGGTACTTGAGTCGCACCACGGCGCTTTCAACCTTCGCGAACTCCGATGGATTGACCAGACCCATGTTGATACACCAGGCGATAAAGATGCCCGGAATGACGGCCGCTGACTCTATCGAGTGACCCGAGACCAAGTGACGATCAATGGAATCAACGACCAACTTTATCGACAACTCCACCGAAATTGTTAAAAACAAAACCCCTCACGAGCGTGCAACTCTCACTCGGGTACTTCGCCAGCAACTGTAACGCGATGCATTACACGGATCTGCGGTAGGAAGTCGTTGACCGGCCGATGTTGGGTTGTGCGGTTGTCCCAAATCGCGACAGTGTCCTGTTCCCAGGTGAGTCTAACGGTATGTTCAACCGCAGTGAGATGATCAAAGAGGAGCTGCATTAGCGCGTCACTCTCGGGTCGACTCAATCCCTTTAAACGTTTCGTGAACAACGGATTGACGAACAAGGCTTTCTTGCCGGATCGAGGGTGAGTTCGTATCACGGGATGGGTGACGGCCGGGTTCTCCTTGACCGCATCGCCCAATCGATCTAGACCGCCTGGTTCTTCCAAACTCTCGCGAAATCCATGGGCGAAGTCGTGTTCTGCCTCCAAGCCGTCCAATAAGCGTTGCATCGGCTTGGAGAGCGTTCGATACGCCGTTGCGGCACTGGTCCAGAGTGTGTCCCCGCCATACGCTGGGATCGTCTTCCCGTACAAAAGCGTGATCGATGGCGGTTGCTGACGGAAGGTCATGTCCGAATGCCACACTTCGATCTTGCTTGGATTCTCGGGCGTACTTTCAAGGATCTGGACATCGGGGCAATCGGATAACGTGACGTACGCGGGATGGGTCTCTATCGATCCCAGACCGCTTGCTAGCTTCGCGAACTCCACTGGCGTAAGTCGTTGGCGACGAAAGAAAAGAACCTCGTGTTCGTCAAGTGCTGCTTCGAGCTCTTGAACAAGGGCTTTGTCCTTCAAGCGAGCAGTAAGATCAACATCAGCGAATGCACCCAGCGCGCCCGCCGCCTTGTGAATTGGTTCTAACATGAATGTTTTGTCAGATGTTCCCGAGCCTTTGCCAATGGATCATATAGCGTGCGGGATAAAAGCTCCCGGTTGCCTTTACGCGTACAATCCTCTGGATCCCATCTAATCCGCGACACCAGCGATTCCCTCATGACCCGCTATCGCCCGCCTCCTCCAAAATCGGCCCCGTACGTTACTCCCGCTGGGTTTGAACAACTACAGGAAGAATTGCGTGTCCTATGGAAGGTAGAACGTCCGGAAATTACGCGTCGAGTCGCCGAGGCTGCGGCCCTCGGCGATCGTTCCGAAAATGCCGATTACATCTACGGCAAACGGCGACTGGGTGAAATTGATCGCCGAGTTCGATATCTCTCCAAGCGCTTAGACGAGGTCCAAATAGTCGATCGATTGCCCGACGACACGAACCGGATATTCTTCGGCGCAACAATTGATATAGAACGCGAGGACGGCGAATCATTACGCTACCGGATTGTCGGTGCCGACGAATTTGATCGACAGGACCATTACATCAGCGTGGACTCGCCATTGGCTCAGCAATTACTCGGCAAACGGAAAGGCGATTTGATTTCCTTGAGCCTCGATGGCCAAACCACCCGATATACCATCGTCGCGATTAACTATCCCTCAGTAGCAGACCGACGGAAAAACTCTTCTAATGCGTACAATGGTCGAGCGTAAATATTACCTGGAGTCAAGAATATGAAGTGGCAATTATTTCTCATCGCGATCGCATTTACGGGGAATGCTGTCTACGGCGATCAGCACCGAAGCGAACGCGATTTCTCCATCGATCTTCAAGAACTGAAGGAACAAGAGCAGACCGCTTTTTCGAAGATGGACGGCGATGGCGATGGCCGTGTAAGTCTTTCTGAGTTTGCAGCCATGCAAGAATACGTAGCAGACAATCGAACTGAACAGGATCGTCATCGTCCGCGTCATAATCAGGAAACGGCCCGACATGGACCCCAGGGCAGGCCAAAGCACCGACCTGGCGACGAGCGCAGAATGCGCCCTGGCGGTCATGGACCTCGTATGAAACCTCGGCATCGCGGTTCAGACAAGGCGCCGCGCGGACGACCTAATCCAGGCAATCAGCAAGAGTACCGACCTGGCGACGAGCGCAACCGGGAAATGAGAGAACGCCGGCTTTTTGGGTTAGCCGATATCGACAAGAGCGGGGAACTGTCTATCGATGAATTTCTCGGACGTGGAAAGGCTGTCCGAGCGTCGATGAGATCTCGTGGCGTGAAGGCAAGATTTGACGCGATGGATAAGAACCAAGACGGTCAAGTTGATCGGGGGGAATTCCCGAGTCGGTTCCCGAAGCTCGAGAAGATGGACGCCGACGGCGATGGGCAAATCACACGTGAAGAGATGTCCAAAGGCCGACGAGACGAGGGACCCAGGTAACCCTCGCTCATAGGTTTCGATGCGTTAACGGTGTCCGAGGCGGACTCAGATGAAGCACTTATGGAACTGGTGAAATCGCGTGATCAGGACGCGTACGCACAGCTGGTGGATCGCTATATGGGGCCTATCCATGCGTACATCTACCGGATGTGCCGCAACCACAGCGATACCGATGAATTGACGCAAGAAACCTTTTTACGACTCTGGTCTCGCGCGACAACCTGGAAACCGGGACAGGTTCAGCTAACTACCTGGCTCCATCGGGTCGCCCACAACGTGTGCGTGGATACGTTCCGGCAACGCCGTCCCGAGATCAATACGGACATCGACCCGGATACCATTGCCACGAGCGAGGATCCTCAAAATGAGGATCGTCGGCTGGCAGTGCATAACGCAATTGCCAACCTGCCCGAACGGCAGCGAACGGCCTTGGTGCTATGCCAGCTACATGGGTGGTCAAACAAGGACGCTGCCCAAGTACTTTCGGTGTCCGTTGACGCGCTGGAATCGCTCCTGGCAAGAGCACGACGCACGTTAAAGCGGCAATTGGCCATGTACCAAAGCGAGATGTGCACGTGACCGCAGACGAATTCAGCGACCTGCTGGAACGCCACGGTAGCAACATTGCCGAGTGGCCAAGTCCGTTGCGAAACGAAGCGCATAGCTACGCCCGCGTATCCGACCAGGGTCGCCAACTGTTGGCGGCATCAATAGCCTTCGACGCGTTGCTCGCGGACTCAACCGATGTGCCAACACCGCTGCGATTGCGCGCCCGTATTCTAAAGCGCATTGCCGCCAACGAATCTCCAGTGTGGTGGACGTGGATTACCGATGCTATGTGGCGTCCTGCGCTGTTGGCTATTCTGCCCTTGGTACTTGGCTTTGTCTTAGGCGACATGACGTCGCAGTTAGACAGCGATTCCACGGACGCGACGATGTTCCTTGCGTTCGAGGATCTTGAAAATTTTGCCGAACTGAACGAGAGCACTGCAGCCGATGATTGAACGGAAGTGGTTAGTCACAATCGTCGTGATTTCTGTCGCTTTAAATTTGCTGCTGGTCGGCTTTTACATCGGTCAGCAGCCCCTGCCGGGCCGAACCAACGTGAGTATCGATCCCACCATGGGTTTGCCACGCGTGCTGCAAGGCTTACCTGAGGATCGTCGCCGTGCATTGCTCCAGGATGTTGACGTGAGCCGCCGTGAAATCGCGTCGCGGCATCGTGCGCTTCAAAAGGTGCAACTTGATATTGAGCGCATTATGGAGACGGAGCCTTTCGAACCCGACGAGCTCGCTCAAGCGCTAGAGAACTTTCGTCGCCGCTTCGACGAAAATCAAGAAGACAGCCACCGTTTGCTCGTTCAATTGTTTGAGCAAATCGATCCCGAGGAGCGCCGCGCAGTTCGCATTGCCCTCAGCCAACTCCGTGCGCGCCCAAATCAAGGAAGACCGCGCGAACTAGGTCCGGATCGCCTGAGCCCCCGATTTGACCGGGATAGACGACGCGAGCAACGCCCTCGAGAAGGCCGGCCCGAGCGACGTCCCGGGGGATGGAACCGGCCTCTTGGCGGCGGCTAATTTGCCGCTTTCACCATCCCTTGTGCTCAACTAAGCAACGCCTTCAATTAAATACGATCCGATCGTTTCAAAACGCTAATCGCGTTCTTATAGTGCAGCGCAAGTTCAAGATCGTCCGATTCGATGGCCTGCATTTTTTTTTCGGCCAGTTCCACCAATTTTGCATCGAATTCGTCCTTCGAAACCGGCGCGAAAGTCGGTCCGTCCATTGCCGGGTTCATCTGGTGCCCATGGGCACCGGGCACGAGGACATCGAAATCCTCCCGCAGAACGGAATCGCCCGGCGATTGGCATTCGGCAACATAGTTCAGAGCGCCGGCGGGTTGGCGATAGCCGATAAGGCGTTGCATCTCTTTTGGCAATTTCCTCGCGAGATGGGGTGGACAAGCAAGCAGCTGATTTTCTTCTTGGGCCAAGAATCCGAGCGCATAGTTAATGTTCATCCCCAACCGTCGCTCAGTCGTGGTATTGGCGCCTGCACCGTGGATTGACCAACCCGTCCAAATCAAGACACTGCCCCGCGGCATCACTGCCTGGATTGTCGGTTGTCTATACCCCCGATCCCCACCCCGAGGCTCATCTCGATGGCTACCCAAAACTACATGAGTTGCTCCATTGGCTTCCGTGAAATCCGACAGCGCCCACATAACCTCGACCTGTAAATCGAGGCCGGCTGCTTGAAAGTCATGCAACCACATGCCGTTCGCGCGGTGAAGACGAAGACCATGTGGCATTTCTTCTGTCCCTCCACCCGGACCCACGTCAATGATTTGTGTCAAATGTAGTTGCCACGGGTACCGAAAATCTTTTCGACCCTTCCCCTCTTTCCCACCAATCTTGACTGCGTCACCGTTTAGCCGCTGCTCCGCGAGAATCGAATCGACGAGCCGCAATATCCCCGGATGCGAAATCATTTGATGGCTTACTGAGGAACGAGCAACCAGCGCCCCCACGCGGCGCGTTCCACCTAACCCATGGAGACCGTGTGGAGTCGCGTCGATGTATGGCCGCATTTCCTGAAGAAGCCGTTCGCACGTCGATGCCGGTAGGGCATCCTCGATGACCACAAAGCCATGACGATCGATCGCTCCAAGCACATCCGCGTCGAATTCGGCTTCCTGTGTCGATCCTTTCGCTAACGCCTCCGCGTAATTGAAGCGCACTAGTTCGTGACTGCCGAACACGTTCGAAACTTCCATTAGATTCTCCCTTCAAAACGACAAGGCTCTGTGGAGACATCGCCCCTGGAAATCGACGTTCCAA
>Ga0209019_1000033_pt1 | contig 53707 bp, 49 predicted proteins | sample METZYME_3_300m_FD_187549 | JGI IMG/M metagenome (GOLD analysis project Ga0209019, IMG submission 187549) | Marine microbial communities from oxygen minimum zone in mesopelagic equatorial Pacific - METZYME_3_300m (SPAdes) (version 2) | ecosystem: Environmental > Aquatic > Marine > Oceanic... | reverse complement strand
AGCCGTATACCGCTACCTCGCTAGCACGGATATTCATCCTACAGCAGACGAAGTATTCTTAGCTGTCCGCTCCGACCTGGATGGGATTTCTCTCGCGACAGTCTATAAGAGTCTCGAAACTATTGTCGGCTGCGGCCTTGCGGTCAAACTCAGCTACAATGATAGCTCGGCTCGTTATTGTGGACGAATGGACCCTCATTATCATTCACGCTGCCTGGCGTGCGGGTGTGTAACAGATATCCCCGGAGAGGTTGCCGACTCGGAAGTTCAATCACTTAGTGGCAGAGCTACAGATTTTCAGGTTACCGGGTACAGCTTGGAGTTGACCGGATACTGTACGACCTGTGTCCCCGAAGGTGGACCCGACCCTATCCGCGCCTGATCCACAACCTGCTATGAACTCCCTGGTTACAGCGTGAAGTCGCCTACGCTGAGATTCCTCCTTGGGTTGTCGATTTCACTTGTAGTCCTAGAAAGTCAGCCGACCAAAGCACAAGAAATAGACGAGTTGCAGGCAGACCTTTCTCAGATGCTGGATGCCTATAGCTGGAAGGATGCCAGGTGGGGGGTACTCGTCGTCTCACTTGACCAGAGTGACACGCTCTTTTCGGAGTCACCGGATTCTGCTCTGAGTCCAGCATCAAACTTGAAACTACTCACCACGGCCGCAGCTCTAAGGATTCTCGGACCAGACTTCCGCTTCCAAACATATTTGCTCTCTAATTCCAACATCGCCAATGATGTCCTTCAAGGTGATCTTGTGCTATACGGTACTGGTGACCCTGGAATCTCTGATCTGTTTTTTCAAGAAAGAGAGGATGTTCTTGAACTACTTGCGGATCAGCTTGAAGACTCTGGTATCAAGACCGTAGGGGGTGATCTAGTCGCTGACGCTTCACACCTTCCGGGGCCCCTTCGTCCTTACTCATGGGACCCCAAGGACCTGAATGATCATTTTGCAGCGCCTGTTTCAGCACTCTCGTTCAACGAAAATGTGGTGTCCTTCCGTGTGGCCTCTTCAGGACGCGCAGGATCTAGGCCAGAGGTACATACCATACCGGAGAATGCAGGCCTGGATGTGCGTAACCTAGCCATCACATCTCCCAGAGGAACCAGACCTCATTTGTCAATTTTGCGTGAATACCCTTCGAACCCTATTCGCATCGAAGGAGGCATCGCACTTGGAGCCAGAGATGCTTGGCGCCAAATGACTGTTTCATCTCCCCCACACTTCACCGCTTCTGTGTTCCGTAACGTACTATTAGAACGGGGGATTCGTATTCTAGGTGATATCCGAGTAGTGAGGTCGCCACAAAGATCTGTACTAACCACGATCACCTCTCCAACTCATCGTGAACGATCCCGAGTCCGCATACTAGCAAAACACACTTCGGCTCCGCTCAGCGAATACATCTCTGTGATAAACAAGAGGAGCAACAACCTCTTCGCTGAACTCGTATTTCGGACTATGGGTCGCACACAAGAAGGGTTGGGGAGCCCCGAAGCTGGTGCTCGAGCTGTCTCAGCAGCATTGACTGAAATCGGTGTACCGATGGAAGGAGTGGTTCAACTTGACGGGTCTGGTCTTGCAGCTGGGAACCGGACAAGCGCCGGTACTTTCGTCAGCCTTCTACAACGCATGGCAGAAACGGAAACATGGAATCATTACTGGGCTTCTCTGCCACAGGCTGGCACTCGCCGTGAGCTTAGAAGGATGTACCAAACTGCTGCGGCTGGTAATCTGCGTGCCAAAACTGGAACAATCGAAGGCGTCTCAGCACTCAGCGGTATCGTCCGTTCACGTGACCACGAAAGGCTAGCATTCTCAATCCTGTTGAATGGAACACCATCTACTACACGTGCGAAGCGTGTAGAGAACCTTGTAGGAGCGCGATTGGCCGAATTCGTACGCAGTCCCGAACGTGAACCTAGTACCATAGTTGAGGAAATCGACGAGAGAATAGTAGTGTCAGGTCAGAGTTCCCAACGTTATCAGGTGGTTTCGGGTGACAATCTGTCTTCAATCGCCTATCGCTACGGCCTTACCCTCAATGAGATGCTACAAGCCAACCCGAGAATCGAGCCGAACCGGATTCTGGCAGGACAGTGGCTGACGATTCCACAGCGAGGTGGTGGCAGCTAATTAGGTGCGCTGCGACAGCACATACCATCTCAAGGTCAGGTACTAGCAGATTCCTTGGACAGCACTCCGACCAGTAGCGGACCGGAGGCGTCTCCGAAGTTCGACATCTGACATGGTTTGGAGCGTCCTGTAAGCAGTCTCCTCGGTATTCCAGCGGATATCCTTCAAAGCGATGCCTTGGCCCGAGTCATTCTCGAGCACCATGACATATCGACCCTTGTAGTCAGGTCCATCTGCTCTATGCACGCTGGCGGTCCACTGGTTCCCTTGGTGATCTGCAAACTGTCTCATCATGGCTATTGAATTGGTCCCGGTATCCCGGAAAAAGATCGTAAATGTGGACACTGGAGTTCTTACAAGTATTTTTCTGCGCCACAACCCAAACTAGTGGCTTCGGTTCACCTCCCACAACGGCCCCGATTGGGACCGAGGTATATCTAGATGGAGATCCCCAGAAGGGATATCACGACTGACTTGGGACTTCTTTTGATCGTTTTGATCTGGGGGATCAATTTTTCAGTCCTCAAAGTCCTTTTGCGTGAGCTCGATCCCTTAGCCCTCAATGCACTCCGCTTTCCCATGGCGGCCGTTGCTCTATGGATCCTAGTCCGCCGGATCGATGGTTCGTTAAAGCCAGACCCAGAAGATTTACGTCGTATCATCACCCTTGGTTTGTTGGGTAATGTTGCTTACCAACTCTGCTTCATCTTTGGAGTCGACTCAACTTTCGCCGGAAATGCGAGCCTACTACTAGCTACGACTCCAGTTTGGACACTCTTTCTCTCAAGCGTGGCTGGACATGAACGTCCCGGGGGTTGGGCCATCATAGGTGTAGCGGGAACCTTGATAGGAATATTTATGGTAATCACGGGTAGCCGTGATGCCGGAACTCTTGCTAGCCCAACTACGCGCGGAGATTTACTCATCTTGATCGCCTCGGTGCTGTGGGCGATGTACACGGTTGGAGGCCGAAAGCCGGTCACCCGCTATGGGGCCCTTCGCGTAACTGCATGGACTTTGTGGGTTGCCACCCCAATCATTTTCTTAATGGGCCTGCCAGGCTTAATAAGGACTGACTTCAGGACAATAACCCCAGAGGCATGGATAGGTGTTACGTACGCTGGCTTGCTAGGGATTGGGCTCGCCTACCTTCTGTGGTATCGAGCGGTTGAACGCATCGGCAACAACAGAACAGCAGTGTACTCGAACTTGGTACCTGTAGCCGCACTCATTACTGCTTGGATCTGGCTCGGAGAGGTCCCCACCACCCTGCAGCTAATAGGAGCAGCTGTGATCTTGGTGGGCCTGACGTTAGCCAGGCTAGCCCACTCCCCTGAGAACGAATTTCAGAACAACAAAGCCTAACCACCTACGGGCACTCTATGCTAAGTTGGTCCTCAAAGCTGAAACGATCCCAGTCCGGCGGTGTTACAAGGGCGTTCAAGCATTTTAGTAAGTTGTTAATCAATTCAACCGCGGGAGAGGAGAGAAGCCCCTCCATGCGCATATTTCTCCGTGCGCTCGTCTTGGGTTATCTAATATTTCCTTTGCTCATCAAGAGCGAGGGAGCAGCTCAGACAGTACCCTCCGTATACCAATTCTTAGAGCGGGCACAGGAAGCAGGCCCGGTCGCTAGCCAGGTAAGATTCTCAACCGGACGCTTCGGATACGGACCCAAAGGCGGCATCCTCTTTGGAGGTCGTTATGGTGTGCACGTGAGTGGCCCAGTATCACTGGAAGGAGTTGTCGGAGTCATTCAAGGTGAACGCGACATCGTAAGTCCGGGCCGAGACGAGGGTGATCGGGTGATCGGTTCTGCAGACGTCCAGATGGTCAAACTTGATGCTGCCCTCCGCTTCAGCTTAACAGGCCACCGTGCCTGGCACGGCCTGAGTCCTTCCCTGATCTTCGGTGGTGGGATCATGTTTGACACGGCTGAGCAGGACCCAGTTGAAGAAACTCTAGATGCCGCTGACCACTTTGAGTTGGGTAAGAGTTTCGTCGGATCACTTGGTCTGAGCACTCACTGGTATTTGAGTGATCATATTGCACTTCGCGGGGATGGACTCTTTTCCCTATCTAGGCTAGGTACACCCCCGGGGTTCAGTGACTCAGCGCGCGGGTTTGTGGGAGTAGAGAAAGCAGAATGGGTACAAGGGCTCAGTTTTGCTGTTACAGCACTCTTCCGCTGGTAGTACCTGTCCGGTGAAGAAACAGGAGCCCCGTTTCGAAGTTCGCTCAGCAGACTGGCTGACTTTGAAGCAAGCTCAAGAAGTGATCCTCTCCTCAGCTCAACCTCTTTTATCTGAAGAATTACCAGTCCAGGCTTGTCTCGGTCGCTCCCTCTCTCAAGACCTAGTAGCCCGTGCGACACTTCCTCCTTGGGATAATAGCGCGATGGACGGATATGCAGTTCGTGGAGAGGAGATTTCGAACGCCGGACCTTCAACCCCGGTTGTATTGTCCGTGACAGGAGTGGTTCACGCAGGAGACCTGCCTGGGTCGAGTGTAGGAGAAGGGGAAGCAATACGGATAATGACTGGAGCTCCAATACCACCAGGAGCTGACTCGGTTATCCGAGTTGAAGACACTGACTCGGAGCAGACACCGGGAATAGTGAGTGTCTTCAAGAACCGTGACGAAAGACGGAACATTCGACCTGCTGGGCAGGACATGCAGCTAGGGGACCAGGTACTAGTGGCAGGTACCACTGTCACTTCAACAACAGTGGGGCTACTGGCAGCGCTCGGCATGGAAAACGTTCCGGTGGTGAAACAACCTTCTGTCGGCATACTTCCGACCGGCGATGAGCTTCGTACACCAGACAGATATGAGGATGTTCAGCGAGGAGAGGGAATACCAGAGTCGAATGGTCCAATGCTTGCCGCTGCTGTTACTGGCGCTTCTGCGATGCCCCTACCGTTAGGAATCGCTACAGACGATCCGGAAACTCTCCGGGAACGAATATCTAAAGCCACTGACGCCGATGTCCTCATCACTATCGGTGGCGCTTCGATGGGAGAGGCCGATCTAGTTAAGGAGATCTTAGAAGAATTCGGATTTGAGCAGGACTTTTGGCGAGTCCGTATGCGGCCTGGAAGCCCTTTCGGGTTTGGACGGCTTCCCCGTGGAGATACATATCAACCGGTCTTCAGCCTCCCAGGAAATCCCACGTCCGCATTCGTTACCTTCGAACTGTTCGTCCGCCCGTTTCTTCTGGCGATAGGCGGGCACAAAAGGATCTTCCGACGGACACTCCGTTGTCAGGCCGCTGAACCTCTCAAGGGGCCAGGTGAACTCAGCCATTTCCTGCGTGTTTGGCTGGACTCATCCACGGTACCCCCTAAAGCTCATATCACAGGACCACAGGGTTCAGGTCTCATAACAACTCTAGCAGATGCTGAGGGGCTCGCGGTGGTATCAGAAAATCAAACTGAGATCGCTGAAGGAGACAGCGTCGATGTGATACTGCTAGCTGATACGCCGGGTGCGGAGACCTACACCAAGAGTGACTTCTCTACGGGATAGTCTCTGCCTCTTTGTTAATCTTCCGACTTGAGTGCCTTGATTGCCTCAGTCATGCGAGGGAGCACCTCAAAGAGATCCCCGACAATCCCATAATCCGCCATACTGAAGATCGGAGCATCTGGGTCTCGGTTTACCGCTACGATCGTCTGAGAAGTGCGCATGCCTGCCAAATGTTGGACAGCTCCAGAAATCCCAACTGCGATATAAAGCTTTGGGGCAACCGTTTTTCCAGTCTGACCAACTTGTTCAGCATGTGGTCTCCATCCCGCATCTACGACCGCTCTAGATGCGCCAAGTGCTGTGTCTGGACCGATCACATCTCGCAATTCCTCAAGCACTCCCCAGTTTGCAGGGTCCTTCAGCCCACGTCCTCCTGAGACAACCACTGCAGCTTCAGAGACATCAACCGCACCTTCGGCCACACCTTTCCGCTCAATTACACGCACACACCACGTCTCAGGGTCTACGTCAGGTATGAACTTGGATACCTGAATCTTGGAGTCATAATCACCAACAGGAAAAACATTTGGTCGAATAGTAACTATCACCGGATCCACATCTATCGAAAACCTGGTAAATGCCTTTCCCGAGTAGACAGGTCTGGTAAACAAGGGCACCCCATCTTGTACTTCCATGCCGGTAACATCTGACCCTAGCGGGACATCAAGTGCCGCAGCCACCCTCGGCGCCAAATCCTTTCCGAGACTGCTTGCCGAAAACATCAAGGCCTTGAAATTTCCACTTCTAAGATGGTTTATAACTACTGGCAAATAGGCTTCCGGGTTGTATTCGGACAACGCTTCATGCTCCGCAACAGCCACCGATGTCGCACCAGCAGTGGAGAGTCCTTCCGCCGCAGACGTCAAACCCGGACCGCCAAGAACCAAGGCACTAGCCGACCCACCGATTTCACTAGCAAGCTGAGCCGCCACACTTACAACTTCACGGGCTCCACCACCTATTTGCCCTTCTCGCTGTTCTACGAAAGCGAGGACATCTGCCATATCAAGAATCTCCTACTTATGTGTTTAGGATTTATTGAAAAGAGCGTTAAAGAGCGTTTGCTTCTTCCCGGAGCAGGCGCACAAGTTCAGCCACTGCATCAGGACTATCCTCTAGAATACAACCGGATCCCCGAGTGGTAGGCTCACTGAGCCGCTCAATATGAATCCCCGGCTGACTGAAGTCGGCTTCACGCTCTTCCAGCGGCTTTCGCTTGGCAGCCATGATTCCCTTTAAGGATGCATAGCGGGGTTCATATTCACCCTTGGTAATTGTTAGCACCGCAGGCAAATCAGCTTCGACAACCTCAATACCACCTTCAATCTCACGATGGCACGTAACAACTCCATCTCCAAACTCGAACGAAGAAACCTCTGTTACACACGAAATACCAAGTAGCGTCGCAACCATCGGCCCGACCTGTTGTTGGTCACTTCCTGCAGCCTTGACTCCAAACAAGATCAGTTGGGCATCCGAATCCTTGAGCTCAACAGCAAGGGCTTTAGCGGTTCCTAGACCATCCATATAAGAATCAGCCCGGAGGAGTGTTGCCTTATCAGCACCCATAGCTAAGCCATTACGGAGCGTCTCCTGTGCCTCATTCGTACCAACTGTGAGCAGGCTGACCTCACCACCCTCCATTTTCTCCTTTACACGCAATCCAGCTTCGATTGCGAACTCGTCGTAAGGGCTGATGATGTATTTGATGCCGCCATTGTCGATGTCCGTGCCAGTCTGATCAATCCGTATATGGGCTTCAGTATCAGGAACCCTCTTGATACAAACGCTAACATTCAATGAATCTGTCCCTCCGTCGTTAAGTATTAACTAGAGTGTGGCCCCTAGTAGGCCGAAACAAATCGTTGCGATCGCTCCACCCACCAGCGCGTAGGGTAATTGCGTACGAACGTGATCTATATGATCGGTGGCAGCTGCCATCGATGAGATGATCGTAGTGTCACTGATTGGAGAGCAGTGATCTCCAAAGACACCCCCAGAAAGCGTAGCAGCCACAAAAGGTGCGAGTGGAAGGCCAAGAGTCGCCGCCGCTGGTACTGCGATCGGCAACATGATCGCAAATGTGCCCCAACTTGTTCCAGTCGAAAACGCTATACCTCCTGAGACCAAGAAAATGAGAGGCAAATAGATGTAGTTAGGCATGGTACCCGCCGTGACTTGCGCGACATAGATACCTGTCCCCAGCATATCGACAACATCTCCTAAGGCAAGCGCCAGCAGAAGAATGAGAGCAAGTGGCACAAGTCCTCCAGCACCCTTGAGTCCGATTTTTACTAGCTCTTCTGTGCTAAATGCGCCCTGAATAAGAAGCATAATCCATGAGAGGCCCAACGCGAACAAAACTGACCATAAGACACTTGTCGATCCGGATCCGGCCGAAAGGTCCCCTCCCCCAGTGATATACAATCCCAGCGGCATGAATAGAACCATGCCGGCTATAGGAACTATCATATTGAGCGCGTGTGGCTCGACCTTCTCGATGGGAGTCGGAGATAGTATCTCTTCGTCGATCATCGGCGTGGAATCTGGCCAAAGAAGTTCACCACGGAGCGTGCGCTCTTCTGCCTTCCTCATGGGTCCGATATCGATACCCCATAAAATCACAGCTACGACCATCAGAACTGCCACAATCGCATAGAAGTTCAGGAGTATTGAATTTAAGAAAACCATCAAAGCATTCTCTACGCCCAACCCCTCAAGGATACCCAGGTTGTAGGCACCCCAGGCGTTCATCGGGATCAATATGCAAATCGGAGCAGAAGTCGAGTCGATAATGTACGCGAGCTTCTCACGGGAACTCTTATACCGGTCAAAAAGAGGACGTGCGACCGAACCAGCCACCAAAACTGTGATATTCGACTCGATGAAGATTACCATCCCTGTGGCCCAAGCGAGTAACTGAGATCTCTTAGCAGAATCGACCCACTTGTTTCTTTCCAAGAAGCGCACAAAGCCCCTCACTCCACCGGATGCCTCAACTGTCGCAATCAGAGCTCCGATGACGAGGGTGAATAGAATCACTTGGGCATCACTACCCAGCACATCAACCGCTCCCTGGATCGAGGCAGCTATTCCCGAAAGAGGATTCCATTCTGAAAGCATTGTCCAAGCGAGCCATAAGCCTCCAGCGAGCGACAAATAGACCTGCTTTGTCCAAATCGCGAGCACAATCGCAAGCACAGGAGGTAGAACTGACGTCCAGCTGGGATCAATCATTCGGGGAGTCCCCTCTTAACAGTTGGCAGGATGTCTCAACACCCCTCGGGTACAGTGAAGATAGAACCGATAAGGCCAATCATCTGCTTTCGTCACGCCATGGCTGCTCTCTAGGCAGAGTGTCTAGCGATCTAATCCCGCGTTCACTCACAGTATCAAACCAGAGGTTGTTATTAGCCGCGTCCGCGGCCTCTAGAGCCACGGCCGCCACGGTTTCCATCTTTGTTCGTGCTGCCAGAAGTCCGGCGAGCGTAATCGGTTCTCCATGCTGCAAGCACCTGCTCACCTCGATTACTAGGCAAGGCTGCCGCAACACTGTCTGGGTTATCACGAAGCGTACGGAAAAGGGCTGGTCCGAACTTCTCGACCAAAGTCTCCGCTGTCTTCTGTCCCACTCCTTTATACCGATGTGCCAGGTACCGCACGATTGCCTGAGGATCCGTAGGTAATCCGATACTTGATGCACTAAAATCTTCACCAGAAACAGCCACCGAGTCGGACTCCGTCGGTATAGATGTTCCAGCAGCCTGACCTTCGAACAGCGGCGGCAGGTCTTTCCCTCCACGTCGACGAGTTGACCCACGGCGCGGACCCAGACGTAAGCCAGACTCCGGCGAACTTGAAGGAACTACTTCGACGATTGATGTATTTGGTTGTTCCACGACCCCCGCATCAAGAGAAGTGTGGTCAGTTGCCTCAACGTCAGCTGAAGACCCTTGAGTCCCTGCAGTTGTCTCACTCTTTGAATGAGAGTCTGGAAGAGATACTTCGAAATTTCCGCGCTCAGTCCGATCCGTAGAAATGATGCTGTGCTCTGTTGCTTGAACAAGGAAGCGGGAGAATTTTGGAAAGCCGAGCTCAGCCTCGTCGAAGTTACTATTCTTCTTCAGCATCTTTCGTTTGAGATCGGAATCCCGCACTGGCTCACGTCCTAAAGTTCGGAAATCCTCTAAGACTGAAACGAGGAGTTGATAGGCTTCTTGCAGCGGATCGTCTGTGCTTCTAGAAACCTGTGAGCTAGACTGATTAAGATTGTCAGCAGAACGTTGGGACTTGGAGCTTCTCTGACCCTGGCCACGATCGGGGCCTCTTTTGTCGTCCGCCGCCTCCTGACTCGACCGACTTCGGTAAGGAGGACCAACCTCGTACTGGCCGTTCTCCCTCTTCTTTAGCGTGACCAAACCTCTCGAGGACGCCTCCGCTAAGAACTTACTGAACTTACTGAATCCTATGCCCCGTTCATTAAAGAGGGGGTCGAGCTCCTGCATGACCTGCTTGAGGCGATCCGAACGCATAACATCACCTCGTGACACCATCTTCTTCAGAGCTTCTTTGACAAGGACCCATGGATCACGAGCGGCTTGGGTTAATTCGGTGGTCTTGCTCAGCCCAGTCAAGCTCGTGTAGGAGTAGTACTCATCACAGTTTTGTACCAGGATGTCCGAACTAGACTCCCGAATCCCCACACCTATGACGTACTTGCCATACTCTTTGAGCTTAAGAACTAAGCTGGAAAAGTCGGAGTCCCCTGTGAGAAGGATATAGGTTCCAATCTCTGGCCGTATAAAAACCAACTCGAGCGCATCAATCGCCATCCGAATATCAGTTGCGTTCTTCTTGTTACTCCCGTAAGCAGGAGCAAAAATGAGATCAACTGAGGCCTCTGATAGCGGCACAATATATTGGGGATATCGCCGCCAATCAGCGTAAGCACGTTGGACGCTCACCTTACCCTTGATCACATCTGAATCGAGGAGGGTCTTGAGCTCTTTGGAGAGATCGCTGCGCATACCCATCGTGACATTGTCGAAATCGATAAGTAGCGCGGCATGGATAGAATCTGAGCCTGCTGGGCCCAGGCCCCCTTGATGGGGGGCTTTGGTATACGGTGTACTCATTGAGTTTTTTCTCGCAAACCTAATTGTCTTTCCGCGAGACCTCCCCACCCCACTCGCATCGTTGGATCACCAGTAGGGTCGGGGAAGCCTTTCGGGGATACCCACCATGGGTACCGCGCCCCCGTCGGATGGATCAACCCGCCGACTACACAAAGTGGGAGAAATCAATCCATCGCGTTTTGGCCGAATCCACATCCGGCAGATCGCAATGAAGCGAATGAGATCAGGAGCCTTGCTTACTTACGAGGATCTCGCAAAACGAGTCCAAGATCTCTTGTCCTATTGCGATCGCACCATCCACGGAAACGATCCAGGTGCTGCTGGCTTTCATGACTAGCTCGTCGGTCAAGCCAACTGCAGCCACCTCTAGCATCGCCATATAGGACCTATATTGAGCCCCAACCTCTAGGGGATACCGGCGAAAGCCAAATGAATAATAACGTTGTCCATCCACCCTACCAAATAGAGTCTCGGGTTACTACAGTCTATTCACAGGTCCTCAAACGGAGGATTATCCTCTTCATATAAGGCTTTTGAGGCCCAGATTGATGAGTAGACTTCTGGCGCTCATCAATTCTGATTGAGCCTTAAATAGCACTGCTTTCGAGCATATCGAATCGCAACTCAGGAACACCCTCTCTCGGTTGTTTTCCTTTCGGCTACCGGAGGCTACCTATAATCTCGCGGACCAAGGGTTCAGGAACCTCCTGGCTCCATCCGTCCGCATCCTCCACTTCCCCGATACGGCGAAGTAAGACGTAACGAGAGCGACCTAACCGTGTCTTCTTATCTGAACTCAGAAAGCTCATGACCACCTCGGGCTCGAGTTGAGGAATTGTCTCAAGGCCAAGACCCTCCAGCCCCGAAGACAAGGCCTTACTCGTGCCACTTTCTGTAACTTCGAGACGCTCACCAAGCTCCGCTTCCATAACCATACCGGCAGCAACCGCAGCACCATGACTAAGGCTATATCTCGATGCTGCCTCAAGAGCATGGCCTAGGGTATGCCCAAAATTTAGGATTTGGCGGTATCCATTTTCTAGTTCATCTTGTGTGACAACCTCTCCCTTAAGTCGAATCGAGCCGGCAACAGCAACCTTGGCAGCCTCGGGATCGGCGCTCCGAAGTAGGTCCATGTCCGCTCGTAGGTCATCGTAGTATTCAGCATCTAGGATTGCACCGTGTTTGAACGCCTCGACAAGCCCGGCAGAACGTTCATTACCCGGAAGCGTCGCTAGCACATTAGGGTCAGCGATTACACACTTGGGTGGGTGGAATGCTCCAACGAGATTCTTTCCAGCTCGAGTGTCCACGCCGACCTTCCCACCTATAGCTGCATCGATCATCGCCAGGTACGTCGTTGGGACCTGGACAAGAGGCACACCTCGAAGGAACGTTGCCGCCACGAACCCAGCTAGATCTCCAGTGACCCCTCCACCCACAGCAATGATGCAGGTGTCACGCCCATACCCAGCGTCCAGGAGACCGTCAGTAAGCTTGGACCAATTCTTCCTGGTTTTCGAGACTTCACCGGCTGGGAATGAGTATAGTTCAGCCTTCTTTCCGCTCGATTTGCACCGTTCTAAGACCGTTCTAGCGTACAAAGGACTAACTCGGTCATCAGAGATCACAGCATACCGATAAGCTGGTGCGTACTCATCAAGAATAACGGGAAGCTGCTCAAGGAGTCCGGCACCTATGAGTGCCGGATAACTCTCTCCTGGCGCGCCGATATCAATCTTGATGGTCATATTGGGTGGGATCCAGCCCGGCACCTTAGTGCCAACGTAACTGGCCAAGAGCTTCGCTCGCCTGACAATTGAGGTCAAGACTCGTGCGCTCGTCATAATTTCTTCTTGAGCCACTACCTAGGGGTGAGCTAGCTTGAAGGAGTGGAGAATGCTGGCATCAAGCTTGCAATCCTGTGTTGATGATGTTTCTCTCCGCACCTAGGACCGACAATTGACGGCTCAAGAAAAAGTCAAGAAAACGCCGACGGGAGGAGGTCGACTCCTGTCACGGCTTATGCCGCTTTGGAGGCCACGCACCTACCTACTGGCCGGATCATTCCTTGTCGCCGGTGCGGTTGGCGGAGTATGGGGATCCTGGCAGAATCTTTGCACCGGAGATACCTGCCCATCTATCGCACAAATCCAAACATTCGAACACGAACAAACTAGCAAACTGCTTTCCCACGATGGCCGGCAAATTGCTGAGATCGGATATGAGCGGAGAACCCCTGTTTCACTTCACGCACTACCCGAGTACATCCCCCAAGCGGTAACAGCGATCGAGGACAAGCGCTTCTATCAACACTCAGGCTTTGATCCATTCGGCATTGCGCGCGCCGCTTTCGGGGTCTTGACTTTCCGTAATCTTGGCGGCGGTAGCACAATCACCCAGCAGTTGGCGAGGAATCTCTTTGACGAGATCGGTTTTCAACGGCGCTACGTACGTAAATTAAAGGAAGTCCAGGTCGCACTGGACCTTGAGAAAGCCTACACCAAGGACCAAATACTCGAGGCCTATCTTAATGAGGTCTATATGGGACGCGGCTATGGATTCCAGAATGCCGCACGCAATTATCTCGGAAAAAACATAGCCCAGATTAATGTTGCCGAAGCAGCACTGCTGGCGGCAATTCTTAATAGGCCCGGGGTTTACGACCCGTTTCGCTACCCCGACCGAGCAAGGGCACGTAGAGATTTAGTACTGACACGTATGGCTGCAGAAGGCCATCTGGAGCGGGAAGAAGCTGCGCACTGGAAGCAATTCCCACTACCCGAGAACGAACCAACCGGGTCCGTGACTTCTGTGGCTCCCTATTTCGAAGAGTGGGTAAGACAGATCCTCGATTCTCGTTTTGGAGACGAGATTTATCGGAACGGACTTCGCGTGTATACAACGCTCGACATGGATATGCAGCAAGTAGCACAGCTGTCGATGGAGGAAGGTTGGGCGGCAATCGAGGCCGATACCATTCACTTCGAACATCCATACTACTCCGACTTTGACACGGTCCAAACGTTCTCGGGATCAACACCCTACCTGCAAGGTGCTTTCATCGCGCTGGATCCCGTTACTGGACATGTCAAAGCGATGGTAGGTGGGCGAGACTTTGAGCAGTCGAAGTTTGATCGTGCACGACTCGCTAACCGCCAAGCCGGATCTGCTTTTAAGCCCTTCGTTTATACTGCAGCGATAGCCAGTGGAATCCCTGCTTCGCATATCGTGGTTGATGCTCCAGTAGTCTACCCACAGGTCAGTGGTGAGGACTGGCGTCCAGCTAACTTCGGTGGAGAATTCAAAGGCCCGATGACGATGCGAGAAGGGCTCTATACCTCCACCAATATGATCGCAATCAAAGTGGGTTGGGAGGAAGTCGGTATCGAAACAGTTGCTCAAACTGCCCGACATATGGGGATTCAGACTGAGATCGAGCGGTTCCCTTCTACGACGATCGGCGCGGCTGAAGTAATCCCTATCCAAATAGCTGAAGCGTACTCATCCTTCCCCAACCTTGGAACTAAAGTCCGACCATTCCCCATTCTTCGGGTGGAAGACTCTGAGGGCATGGTACTTTGGGAGCCACAGCCGGAACGTACTCAGGTCCTCGACAGCCTCGTGTCTCGAATCATGGTTTCAATGCTTGAGGACGTAGTGATACGCGGAACTGGATACAATGCTATCCGCATACGAGGTGGTCTTCCATATCAAGTTCCAGCTGCAGGCAAAACAGGCACTACAAACGATGGCACTGACGTTTGGTTTACGGGCTTCACACCAAATCTTCTCGCGACGGTCTGGTTTGGGATGGACGCACCCATACCAATTTTCTCACTAGGTCCTGGTAAGCGACAAGCCACTGGAGGTGGGCTGGCAGCACCCGTGTGGGCCTCCTTCATGCGGCGAGTATACATGGGTGGGCAGGGGGATGGGGATAACACCAGTTTTCAGGCACAACACCCACTCCTCCCTATCGAGAGCGGCTGGCCCTTACTACCCGGTCTTAATGCTGTACTTATCGACCGGCGTACTGGAAAACTCGCATCCCGCTGGTGTGCTGAAGATGACCGTTATCTGGAATACTACCTCCCCGGGACTGAACCCACCGAGTTATGCGATCGTTCGAGTCGCCGATTCAGAGGGCTCCGCTAACACTAGGCTCTCCTCGGATTATTTTCTGGATCGTACCATAATCCCTCGTAGATCATAGAGTAGCCGCCTACTCTGTAATGGATCTCTCATGTAATCGCGAGTCCATCTAAGGACTTCCACTAGCGACTCCTGATCGCTGGGAGGTACGTTCGGCGAGTCACTCTAGGAGAACTGATGGAACCACCAGTCATGACATCGAGGGAGATTACCGTACCAGCTTGGACTTTCGGCGCCCTGAGAGACGAGCTTGGAACGATTTCTGATACGCACTCAAGCACGACACTGCTTCAAAAGGTCGGGTATCGTTCGGGGATTTCAGCTTCTGCTGTATTCAAAGAAGGCTTAAACAGTGCAGTTCTAGAAACGATGCAATCCACATTCTGGACATATCTCTGTGGCTTCTTCTCATGCAGAGGCTGGGGCACGCTAGTGGTCGATTCGGATCACCCCGGATTAGGTTTTCTGACCAGTAACGATTGGGCGGAAGCAATGACGGCTGAGGTGGACCGAAATGCAAGTTGCTGCTTCAGCACGGGATTCATATCTGGCCTCCTGTCTGAAATAGCAGGAAGCCCTGTCTCAGTGCTCGAGGCTAAATGTCGGGCACGAGGAGACAGAGCGTGTGAGTTCGCTTTCGGCTCAGAACAGGTGGTCCGCAACCTATACGGACAACTCCTCATGGATGCTGACCCTACTGCAATTTAAAGGAAAGCACCTCCTGATGAGAGTACTGGGCATTGACTATGGGATGAGGAGAATCGGCCTTGCACTTAGCGATCCCACTGAAACAATTGCTACGCCTCTGGATACCCTAATACGCCGGCGAGGCAAGAGGGCCCCGTTATCTAAGATTGAGTCTATTGCAATTGAAAAAGGTGTTGAGCACTTGGTAATCGGCCTACCTCTTAACCTGGAGGGGAACGAAACTGAATGGTCTGAAGAGGTGCGTGCTTTCGGAGCGCACCTGGCTAAACGCATGAACCTTCGGGTTTCTTTTATCGATGAGCGAATGACATCCGTGCGCGCGGAGCGGACAGTAAGATCAATCGGCCTACCCAAGAACAAGAGGGAAAACAAAGCAAGGATTGATGCAGCTGCAGCGCAGTTAATTCTTCAGAATTGGCTCGACCTAAGGAAGCATACAAAGTGAAACTTCCAGGAGCCAGATTGACTGCGAGTAGTATAATCCTCGTGTGTCTTATGTCCTGTGGAACTGATCCCGACAGTCTGTTGGAGGTGACTGTTCCATCCGGTTCAACTCTTACTGAGGTAGCAGATACCTTAGTGAGCCGAGGCTTGTTAGGAGCACGAGCTCCATTCAAGCTCTACGCCCGCATACGTGGGGATGACCGACGTATCAAGTCTGGGCGTTATGAGTTGCAGAAAGGAAGTCGCTGGAGAGACATCCTTGAGAAGCTGACAAAGGGTGAAGTGATGACCATCCCGATGACAGTACCTGAGGGTTTCCGGTTGCTCCAAATTGCACCGCGGATATCGGAAATTACCGGGGTAACACAAGATTCCGTGCTCTCAGTCATTAACAATTCAGACCACCTGGCAAGCTTAGAGATCCCTGGACCAAATGCAGAAGGGTATCTGTTCCCTGATACCTACAGGTTCGCTCCCGGCGTGTCGGTAGAATCTGTTCTCAAAGCAATGACTGACCGATACCACTCAACTTGGTCAGAAGCACGCCGAGTCCAACTTGAGGAACTCGACATGACTGAGAACGAGTTGGTAACAATGGCTTCGATCATCCAGGCAGAGGCTCGCCATAATGGTGAAATGCCCAGGATTTCTTCTGTGTACCACAATCGACTGCGCGAAGGGTGGCTGCTCCAAGCCGACCCTACCGTTCTTTTCGCCCTAGGGGGACCACGAAGCCGTCTGCTTTACGCCGCGATCGATTCGGTAGCTGACCATCCGTACAACACGTATTCCCAACCCGGTCTACCACCGGGCCCGATCTGCTCACCAGGAGATCTGGCTCTGGCTGCAGCGCTTAATCCTGCTCAAGAGGATTTCATGTATTTTGTCGCTCGCCCGGACGGAAGCCATGTCTTTACGCGAACCCTTGTGGAGCATAATCGGGCCAAACTAGAAGCTCAGAGAGAGCGGGATCAGATAGGTTCTAATGGGCACCCTGAACCTAGTCACTAAGCCCAACTCCAACACCTTGCTGAGAAGAGATCTTACGAGCGCGCTCCGCCTCATAGTGATCACCGACCATCATCTAGCGAAACCCCGTAAAGTCGTTGAAATCGTTGAAGGAGCATTGCTTGGCGGTGCTAAAGCAATCCAACTCCGAAATAAGGGTGACACCGCTAATGAACTCCTGAAAACAGGAAAACAATTACGAGATCTCACACGAGCACACGAAGCACTTCTTTTCGTGAATGATCGGGTAGATATAGCACTCTCCATCGAGGCTGACGGTGTACACCTAGGGCCGCAAGATCCTCCGCTTCAGGACGTACGAAGGATTGTTCCAGATGAGTTCATCATTGGATTTTCTGCGGACGATCCTGATTTAGCTCACTCGGCGGTGGTCGAAGGAGCAAATTATATCGGGTGTGGCACCATTTATCCCACATCGACAAAGCCAGATGCCGGCGATGTGATCGGTATGCCGGGACTCAGAAGTGTCATCGACGCTGTTGATGTCCCAGTGATCGCGATCGGTGGGATCACGAACCATCGGATTGCAGAAGTCTTGGCGGTGGGCGCGACGGGAGTGGCAGTCGCCAGTGCAATTATGAGCGCACCGGACGCAATGCAAGCAACCTATTCGATGTTTACGGCACTAGAGACCAGCTGAAAAGTCATCGTTCGGGGTAAATTACCTAGATCCCGCCAAGTCTGAGTAAATCTTCAATTTCGACAGCGTCTACGAAGAAGTCTCCAAGAGATCTTCCAGAATCAGGCGTATGCCAGTCCGATCCCCCACTGGTCAGGAGCCCTTCTTTACTGCACACCGCTTCAAGGCGCGTCACATCCTTTGGGCTGTGAGAAGGCCGATATACTTCGATCCCTCGCAATCCTGAGCTGATCAATTCAGGAAGTAGTGCATCAAAGATATCCCTCGGAGGATGGGCCCAAACTGGGATTCCACCCGATGCTAACACCAACTGAACAGCCTCTGTAGCCTCCAGCAGATCTGTCGGGACAAAAAACTGAGATTCATCACCGATCAGGCTATTAAATGCGTCCGGTACGGACGTGGCATGACCTGCTTTTACAAGTGCCTTAGCTAAGTGTGGTCTACCTAATACACCTCTGTCAGGCCCTGCCTCAGCATTAACATCTTGGTAGGTAACCAAGATGCCTGCCTCATTAAGCCTGTTAAGCATCTCACACATGCGAGTGTCACGTTGTTTCGTTGCACGGACCCTGTGGTTCAGGAGTACCTCAGATGCTGGGTCGACAAAATATCCAAGAATATGAATACTGCGACCATGATACGTTGAGCTAACTTCGATAGCTGGAATTACTTGGACACGAGCCTCGGAACCAACCACTTCCGCTGCGGAGAAGGATGCAGTCGTGTCATGGTCAGCGATTGCAATCACATCTAAACCGCCAGACGCAGCTCCCTGGACTACGGCTTCAGCACTCCAGGCGCCATCAGAGGCAGACGTATGGATGTGTAGGTCAACCTTCACTAGAACTGATCCTCAGATTATTCCACAACGTCTTCTGCAAATACTATCGCAGCAGCTGGGATCTCCTCGGGGGGCAGATCAGCGGCATATTCGGTCAGGACCGTGACAACGTCGCGCTCGACCTTGAGTACCCCTGCCGCCACGTGAAATGAGTCACTACCCCCTCCGGGACGGTCGAGATTGAGCTCACCGGCACCCAGCAGCGTCACCAAAGGAGCGTGCCCGGACAAGATACCAAGCCGCCCATCCCATGCCGGTGCTACAATCGAAGAAGCTTCACCTTCGAATACTACCCTGTCCGGAGAGACGACCCTTACATCCAATGCCACGAGTTATCCCCCTTCCGCCGCGAGACGCTCACCTTCAGCGATCACACTCTCAATACCGCCCTGCATATAGAATGCCTGCTCTGGAAGATCATCAAACTCACCGTCTGCCATCCTCTCAAATGATTCAATCGTCTCATCCAGCTTCACATATTGTCCTGGGATATTTGTGAAGGTCTCTGCTACGAAGAACGGCTGTGACAGGAATCGAGCGATACGTCTCGCACGACCCACGATGATCTTGTCTTCTTCAGTCAGTTCGTCCATTCCGAGAATCGCTATGATGTCCTGTAGATCCTTGTAACGCTGGAGGATCGCCTGGACATCGGATGCTACCTTATAGTGCCGGTCTCCTACGAACTGCGGGTCCATAATACGTGACGTTGAGTCAAGTGGATCCACCGCCGGATAGATACCTTGTTCCGAAATCGATCGAGAGAGCACGGTCGTCGCATCTAAGTGAGTAAATGCCGCAGCCGGAGCAGGGTCTGTAAGATCATCAGCGGGTACGTAGATCGCTTGCACAGATGTGATCGAGCCTTGAGCAGTCGATGTTATCCGCTCTTGTAGCTCACCCATCTCTGTGCCAAGAGTCGGCTGATATCCTACCGCTGATGGCATACGGCCAAGCAGTGCAGATACTTCAGATCCAGCCTGGGTGAATCGGAAAATATTATCGATGAACAGAAGAACATCCTGACCCTCTACATCGCGAAAATACTCCGCCATTGTCAGGCCCGAAAGTCCGACGCGAAGTCGGGCTCCAGGCGGCTCATTCATCTGACCATAGACTAGTGCGGTGGAATCCAGCACGCCCGATTCCTTCATTTCGAGCCAGAGGTCATTGCCCTCTCGTGTGCGCTCACCTACACCGCAGAATACGGATCTGCCTCCATGCTCCATTGCAATGTTGTTAATGAGTTCCATGATGATGACAGTCTTCCCGACACCTGCACCTCCGAAAAGACCGGTCTTGCCACCCTTCACATATGGTGCGAGCAGGTCAACGACCTTGATACCTGTCTCAAAGATTTCGGTTTTCGGTTCTAATTGATCGAACCTCGGAGCAGGCCTATGGATCGGCCAGCGCTCTAGTTCAGCCCCTTCGCCCCCGACCGGACCCATCTCATCAACCGGCTCTCCGAGAACATTCAAGATACGGCCCAGTGAAGGCTCTCCGACTGGGACACTGATTGAGGAGCCTGTGTCCGTCATCTCCATCCCGCGTGTCACACCATCTGTGGAGGACATCGAAACAGCACGAACCTGACCACGACCAATGTGCTGCTGTACCTCAGCTACGAGAGAGATTTCCTGACCTGCCTCGTTTGCCACGGACAAATTCAGCGCATTATAGATTTCTGGTAGGTGCTCCGGGTCGAACTCGACATCTAGAACTGGCCCGATGACCTGCACCACCTTCCCAATGTTGTCTGCCATAGTATCCCTATATCTCTGTCTCTGAAAAAGCCTCTATTCCAGGCTAGCAGCACCGCCAACAATCTCGGCGATCTCCTGCGTGATTTGTGCCTGCCGCGCCCGGTTGTACGTGCGCGTTAGGTATTCAAGCATATCACCTGCATTATCCGTTGCACTCTTCATTGCCGTGCGACGAGCTCCCTGCTCTGCCGCCGCATTCTCCACCATAGCCGTATAGACTGTGTTCCGTATGTAGGCTGGGAGAAGTCTCCCTAAAATCATATCCCCGCTCGGTGACAGGATGTATGCATCCGATGAGGACGCCTCACCTCTTGGCTTTACAGGGAGAAGTTCAAAAGTCCGAGGTGGTGTCGACATCGCCGACCGAAACTCCGAACTGACCAGATATACCGCATCGACATCACCATCCGCAAAGCGGTCCCGGATCGGACCTACTACTGACTCGGCATCTTCAATCGATGGATAGTCACTGATGTCTAACCGCTCAGTGAGCATCTTCTCTCCCCGAAAGCGGAAGTAGGCAATCCCTTTCTTTCCAGCTACATGAAGTTCTGTCTCGATACCCTTATCACTTAGTTCTTCAAGCAGGTTCCTTGCGTGCTTGATAAGGTTCGCATTGAAAGCCCCAGCGAGCCCTCTATTCGCCGTAAGCAGGAGAACAGCTGCGCGCCTCACATGCTCAGGTCGACGAAGAATGGGGTACTTCTCGGAAAACTCCGAGGAGTAAAGGCCTCCCACAATTTCTTGTAGCGCATTCGCGTACGGGCGAGCTGCATGCACACGATCTGTTGCACGCTTAAGCTTCGATGTCGCTACCAACTCCATCGTGCGTGTGATCTGCCGAGTATTCTCGACGGACTTAATTCGTCGCTTGACCTCACGGGCGCCAGCCATACCTATCTCTGCCCTCTGTCCTTAGGCCGATGCAGCCGCAGCGGCCTGCACCTGGCTCCCCTGCTCAGCTTGAAAAGCTTCATTGTACTCCTCAATAGCTGACACAAGCTTCGGCTCAAGGTCCTCAGTCAATTCACCTACCTCGCTAATTCCATCCAGAACCTCGCGGTGCATGTTTGAGAGGTGTTCATGGAAACGCCGTTCCCAGACTCGAACATCCTCCACAGCCACCTCATCCAAATAACCGTTGGTCACCGCATAGATGACCGCTACCTGGTTGGCAACGGGCATCGGCTGGTACTGTGGTTGCTTCATCATCTCGACAGTTCGTGCACCACGCGCCAATTGCCGCTGTGTGGTGGCATCAAGATCTGATCCGAATTGCGCAAATGCCTCTAACTCCCGGTACTGTGCAAGGTCCAGTCGAAGCCGTCCCGCAACCTTCTTCATAGCCTTGATCTGTGCTGCGCCTCCAACTCGAGACACGGATATACCCACATCTACAGCTGGACGAACCCCGGAATAAAATAAGTCTGGTACGAGGAAAATCTGTCCATCTGTGATTGAGATCACATTGGTCGGGATATAAGCAGACACATCCCCTGACTGCGTTTCAATAATGGGTAGCGCCGTAAGCGAGCCTCCCCCGAGGTCGTCTGAGAGTTTAGATGCTCTTTCCAAGAGCCGTGAGTGCAGGTAGAAGACATCCCCAGGGTATGCCTCACGCCCTGGAGGCCTCCTGAGTATCAGAGAAAGCTGGCGGTACGCTTGAGCCTGCTTGGAGAGATCGTCGTACACAACCAGCGTATGCTTGCCTTGCCACATGAAGTGTTCGGCGAGAGCAGTAGCTGAGTACGGCGCGATATACTGCATGGGCGCCGGGTCCGAGGCATTAGAAGTAACAATGATTGTGTACTCCATCGCCCCATGTTCACGAAGTGTTTCCACCACGCTGCGCACTTTGCCCGCTCGCTGTCCGATAGCACAGTAGATGCAGATTACACCCGTGTCCTTCTGGTTAATGATTGTATCGATCGCAATCGCAGTTTTCCCCGTCCCCCTATCCCCGATGATCAATTCGCGTTGTCCTCGACCGATTGGGATCATCGAATCAATCGCCTTGAGTCCGGTTTGTAACGGCTCACCGACGGGTTGTCGCTTCACGATTCCAGGGGCCACAATGTCGATTTGGCGACTCTCCTCAATCCCGTCGATTGGACCCTTTCCGTCTTGTGGTGCTCCAAGTGGATCAACAACCCGGCCCAGGTATCCGTGCCCCACCTCCAAGCTCAACACCTTTCCTGTCCGGCGAACTTGGTCACCCTCGTGGAGCTTCATCCACTCACCCATGATCACTGCACCGATATTATCTTCTTCGAGATTGAGTGCTAAAGCTGTAATCGCTTCACCCGTGTCAGAGGAAGTGATCTCGAGCATCTCTGAAGCCATCGCGTTGGTAAGGCCATAAATCCGTGCGATTCCATCTTTTAGCTCGAGTACCTCACCGATTTCTTCTGCCTGGAGATCCTCTTCATACCGATCAATTTCCTTGAGGAGGACGTCTTTAATTTCGCTTGCGCGAAGCTGTGAATCATTGGCCATCTATATGGGATCCTGGTTTGTAGGGCTCGGCCTCAACCTGCTGCTTCTCCGACTTGCCCAGACGGAATGCGAACAGTGAGGAGTCGGCGACGCAAACCCTCGAGTCGCCTCCGCACCGAGCCATCGTAGATCATGTCACCTGTGCGGATTATGAGTCCGCCTAATATTTCCGGCTTGACCCGGATATGTGGTATCGCCTGCCTGCCAAGCATCTTTGATAACTGCTCAGAAACTACATTTGCCGTGGTATCATCTAGCGGCCGAGCCACAGTTACTTCAACGTGCTCTCTACCCATATGGTGGTCCAAGAGCAAGCTGTATTCATCGGAAATTTCTCCGAGTAGCGTCTGCCTTCGCTTGTCAATTGTGATCAGAACAAAGTTCAGCACCTGTTTTGGTGCTTTATCACGAAAAACCTTTCGAATGACGTCCTTCTTGTTTTCATCATCAATTCGTGGTGTTTCCACAAAGGTGCGGAACCGTGAGTCATCTTCGAGGAGACCTGCTACCATTCCGAGAGCGTCACCATATTCCTGAATGCTCTCGTTGCGTCTTGCGAGTTCGAAGAGGGTCTCCGCGTAGTTCCTCGCGACGGTTTCATCTCTCACGCCTGTGCGCCCTCATCACCCAAATCATTGAGATACCGCTCTATCAATTGTCGGTCTGTCTCTTTATCAAAACTCTCCTGCATTAATTGAGAGGCAGCAGCCAGCGCTAAATCAATCGATTCCCGTCGCAGAGTTTCGAGCGCCCCATCCCGTTCCCGTTCTATCTCTGCCAACGCGCGCTCGACAATGCCCTGTGCCTCTGTGCGTGCTTTCTCTTCCAGTTCTTTACGAACGCGTTCGCTAGCTACCTTGGCTTCAGCAAGAATCTCACTTGCCTGCCTGCGAGCATCCGCCATTTGCTCACGGTGCTCCTCCAAGAGTTTTGCAGCCTCGGCATTGAGTTCTGCGGCCCCATCGATAGCTGACTGGATTCCCTTCTCCCTACCATCAACAGCATCCACGATCGGGCCCCACGCATACTTTTTGAGGATGAACAGCAGGCTAACAAATACGATTAGCGTCCAGACACTCAGCCCGGTATTGATGTCATAGAGCCCACCGCCCCCTTCACTCTCATGCTGAGCGGACAGCAAGCTGGGGGCAGCTATCATGAGGGTGAGTACGCAACTTAGCACACGACTTTCTCTCATCGATGTCTTCATCATCTTCCAATTTCCTCCCTAACCCTATCGAGTTCTAGCAGAGGACCCGAGAGGATGAGCAAGGAGTGTTCTCCCTTTAGATAAATTTGAAGATGATCGCAATCACGATCCCGAAGAGCGCTGCTCCCTCGACCAGAGAGGCCAGGATGATAGCCGTAGTTGTGATCGTGGCAGCTGCCTCAGGCTGGCGAGCAATTCCCTGCGTCGCACCTAAGCCGATCTGGCCGATGCCAATTCCGGCTCCAATAACAGAGAGCCCAGCACCAATGCCTGCACCCAGAAGGGCCAGGCTGTTTGGATCCATCCCTGATGCAGCTTCTTGGAACATAGTAAACATCTTGTGTTGTCCTTTAGGTAATCGTCTTACGGACGGGTTGAATTCACGAGTTGAGGTGGTCCATCAGTGTGCATGCCGAATAAGTCCAATAAAAACCGCGGAAAGCATTGCAAAAATGTAGGCCTGCAGGAATGCTACAAAAACTTCGAGAGCCATGATCGCTATAACAATCAAAACAGAGCCACCAGCAACAAACCATTTGCCAGGATCACCGATTCCGGCGAACAAAAATATGAAGCCCAGCATAGACAGTACTAGAGTGTGTCCAGCCAGCATATTGGCGAAAAGCCGAATCATGAGCGCAAATGGCTTGGTAAGTTTTCCAAGAAATTCGACTGGTGTGAGAATCACTAGGAGAGCCGCCTGACCAATCGGAGGCAGCCCAGGCGGCGCATAGAAGATCGTCCGCATATAGCCCTTGAATCCAAGTGTTCTCATCCCGGAAATCTCTACAACGACGAATGTCATGAGCGCGAGCGCGCCGGTTACCATGAAATTACCTGTCGCTGTTGCACCGAAGGGCATCAGACCTAGCAAGTTCATGAAGAGAATGAAGAAGAAAAGAGTCAGAATATATCCGGTATAAGCGTCTGCACCGTGTCCGATATTTCGACGCACCACTTCATCACGGAAGTAAATGACCAGGGCCTCCATCGCATTGGCGAGGCCACTAGGTGCACGATCAGTATACTTGTCACGCATCGCGCGCCCGATTGGGATAAACACCAGAAGACAAAGAAGGGCGGCCAGGAACATGAACACCACATGTTTTGTTGGGGACAGATCAATTGTGAGCCCACCAACCTGTAGCGGTTCAAAGTGCGGGAGGTGAAACACAAAACCTTTCCCTAAGATCTCAAACTCGAGCTCACTGCCATCCAAGAGATGGTGCAGAAGCATCCCCTGGAGATCTGGAGGTCCTTCACTGGAGTGAGCTTGAGCGGACTCCTGTAAGGCCGTGAAGAGAGAGAGGAATTTCATCTATAAAGTCTCTGCATTCTCGGACCTTAAATAAATTGGTTCGATCAGGAGAAGTCCAAAGAAGAATCCAGCAAGTGCCAGTAGCATCGGAGCCAACCCTTCCAAATCGAGGCGAATGGCGACAAAAGCTGCAAGCCCTATGGCAACCATCCTGAGCAGGGTACCACCCACCCATACAGCTAGGAATCGATTCCAGTTGGAACGAAAGCTGAGCATCGCGGCAAAGGCTACGATTTGGATTGGTAGCGCGATGAAGGCAGCAATCACAAGCCCTCTGCGACCCGCAGAATCAAGGAACGGCATAAAAACTAGTGTGATTAGCGCTACGCCTACGAGGCCCGTGAACGCATATTTGGTCACGTTACTCACCGGACTCCGTTCTCTCTATTCCTAGGTTCAATCACGACGTGGTAGTAAAGGCTATAGCCACCTGCACCGGCTCCGATTAAAGCGCCCAGAATCATGACGAACGGTGATGTACCTACTTTAGAGTCCACCCACGCACCAAGAAGCATGAACAACAAAACTGACAGCGTCCATTTTAGGCCGTGCCCAAGGTGTTGACCCGAAGCTCGCAAGAGCTCATGGGAACCTTCCCCCTGTTCTTCTTCTCGCACGGTCCTGCGCCCTCATGGGTAGCGGGAGCAACCTCAAAATAGGGTACATAGCCTATCAAGAGCCGGCATAATTTACCGCTTGTGAAAAAAAGAGCAAGCCGGTTCTCTTGGTAATCATATGTATAGTTTGCTTTGCTTGACGCCTAGAAAAACACTGGTCTATCTTCGGCGCGGTTTCACAAGCTCACAGGATTGTACGATCGTTATATATGGGATAGGATCTGCTATCCATCGGCTTGGTATCAGGGAGAAAGATGTCCACAACTGAACAAAGCACGATTGTCCAACGCGATGACCTTGAGTTACTAGAACGGGTTGTTGAGGTCTCAGACGCCATGAGACGGGAGGTTGCTAAGCAGATCGTCGGCCAAGATGAAGTGATTGACGAATTGCTCACAGCGCTGTTGGCTAATGGGCACGCTCTATTGGTTGGCGTCCCCGGGTTGGCAAAGACACTCTTGGTTCAAACAGTCGCTCAGTCACTTGACCTGGATTTCAGCCGAATACAGTTCACTCCAGACCTGATGCCGACTGACATCACCGGTACCGAAGTGATCGAAGAGGACCGGACTACAGGTCGTCGGGTCTTTAGGTTTGTAAAAGGCCCGATATTTGCAAATGTGGTTCTGGCAGATGAGATCAATCGCACTCCACCTAAAACCCAGGCAGCTCTGTTAGAGGCTATGCAGGAACGGGCAGTAACTGCAGCAGGTGAGACATACTCTCTGGGTAAACCGTTTTTCGTGCTCGCAACACAAAATCCAATTGAGCAAGAGGGAACGTATCCGCTCCCGGAGGCCCAGCTAGATCGATTTATGCTTGAGCTTCCGATCTACTACCCCTCTCGGGATGAAGAGGAAGAAGTCGCCACGAGAACTACAGGTGAAGAGGAAGCGGAAGTCAATCCAATTGTTACAGCCTCAGATCTCATTGAATTGCAGCAACTTGTTCGACGAGTGCCCGCCCCACCTTCCCTAGTTTCGTTCGCGGTTAAGCTAGCACGCTCAACCCGCCCCGGACCGGAAGCATTAGATGTAAGTCAAAAATACGTCTCTTGGGGTGCTGGGCCGCGTGCTTCACAGTTCCTCGTGCTTGGTGCTAAAGCACGAGCAGCATCTCGTGGATCACCTATGCCTTCTTTGGATGATGTACGAGCGGTGGCCCCAGCCGTACTGGCCCACCGTCTGGTCCTGAATTTCCAAGCAGAAGCGGACGGACGTACAACCCGTGGAGTGATTCATGAACTTCTCGAGGAGAGTCGGGATTGGAGTTAGATCGAAGTAACGGAGGTGGCGACCACCCTCCTAGTACCAAACGAAGACCCGATTGGGACAGCGTCCGATGACGGGTGCAATACTCACATTACTCGGGCTTTTCCTGCTTCTGTCCGCTACACTCACCGCAGCACAAACTGCAGCATTCCAGGTTAGTGAATCCAGGATGCGCACACTTAAGAGTGAGGGATTCAAGGGTGCGGAGGCACTGACAGAGGTAAGAAGAAGAGCAGGCAATGTCGGATCAAGTGTCCGCCTAATTACGGATACACTGAATCTTGGGACAATGGGAATTGGCGTTGCTACCGGTGTACTGACCTTGGAACGTGGACCACCGGCACTCTACGTAATGGTCGGTGTGGTGATCATAATCGTGTTCGCGGATGTATTGCCTCGCTCGATTGCTGCCCGCCATCCCGTAAGACTCGCTCTAGCTTCGGCATCAGGACTGATCAGTCTGACTCAATGGACACGATGGATATCGGTACCAGTTTCCAGACTTGAGGATGCACTCGCCAAGAACCGAGAAGACGAATTAAGCATGGAGGAGCGAGAACTCAGGGAAATTCAGGAAATCGGTCAAGAAGAAGGTGTTCTCGAAGAGTCAGAAAACCTTCTGGTAGAGCGTGCGTTTCGGCTGGACGAGTTAACGGCCTGGGATGCGATGGTCCCACGCGTCGATATCTTTGCCTGGCAAGAAAATCTAACCCTTTCTGAAATTATTGACGGGCTTCCGGATGTCCCGTACAGCCGAGTCCCTGTATACAAGGATTCAGTCGATGACGTGACAGGTATCCTTTATGTCCGTGAAGCCTATGAACGCATTAGTCAGGGAATGCATGACCTCAAGCTCCACCAAATTTCAAGGGCTCCTTTCTTCGTCCCTGGATCTCTATCTCTTGCCCAATTAATGCGAGATTTTCAGGCAAAGCGCATCCATATGGGTATCGTTGCAGACGAGTTTGGAGGGACAGACGGTCTCGTAACTTTAGAGGACGTACTTGAAGAGCTTGTCGGGGAAATTCGTGATGAAACCGATGTGGAGGAAGAGGAAATTCGCCGAGTCTCTAGGAACCAGATTGAATGCGATGCCGGCGTTGATGTCAGGGACATCAATCAAGCACTTGGAGTTGCCCTCCCGAAGCTGGAACATCGGTCACTGAACGGCTTGATCCTTGAAGAGTTAGGACATGTGCCTTCCGTGGGTGAAAAGCTACTATGTGGTGATGTCCGGATTGAAATCATGCAAGCAACGGAGACTCAGGTTATTAGGGCGCAAGTAACCCGGCTAACCGATCTCCAGACATCCAATAACAACTAATGGCCATCGTCATCCCCTTCAGGGGAAAGAAGCCAAGAATCCACTCTAGCGCATTTCTCGCACCCACAGCTGTGCTTATTGGAGATGTAACAGTGGGTGCTGACGCAAGCGTGTGGTTTGGAGCAGTGCTCAGAGGTGACAATCCGGATTATGGAATTGTCATCGGACCACGCACCAGTGTGCAGGATAACTGCGTCGTGCACGTGGGGACCTGGGGACCAACAGTGATTGGAGAAGATGTAACAGTAGGTCACGGAGCTAAGTTCGAGAGTTGCACAATCGGAGACCGAACCTTGGTGGGTATGAACGCGGTTATTCTGCAGAATGCAGTAGTTGGTTGCGAATGCCTCTTGGCGGCAAATACGGTCATCCTAGAGGGTTCTAAGGTCCCGGACCGTAGCTTGGTAGCTGGTGTCCCTGGACAAGTAAAGAAAACGCTAGAGGGGAATGCCGCTTCCTGGATCGAAGGGGGTGGAGAGCACTATGTCATCCTCTCACGAGAATACCGTGATGCCGGTATCGGGATACCAGAGAAAGATTGACTCTGCGCGATAAACCAGGTAGTAGCAGAAATAATCCGGAAGATGGGGTCCATGAGATAGCTCAGCCGAGTTCGTCTACGGACGAAGGATCTTTGAAGACCCAGACAACCCTATGTGATCTGTGCGGTGCACAAATGATTGAACGGCACTGTAAGCTGATTTGTCTCAGTTGCGGCTATCAGCGGGATTGCTCAGACCCTTAATCACGACTGTTCTCTAGGCTGCAAGACCCATGATGTGGGTAAGGTACCAGTCCATCATTGCATCACCCCAGAGATATGTGATAGCGCCGGCAACAGCGAGGAATACCCCGAACGGGATAAGCCGTCTATACAGTGTAGCTACTGGACCATAAACGACTAGGCCGCCCAAAGACCCCAGGAAAGCGGTCTCAGCTACCCCCGAGATACCAACAAACGAGCCCACCATCATCATCATCTTGATATCCCCACCTCCCATCGCCTTATCCAAACCGGCCTCTTCTAGTCGTCCGGGAGAGATTTTCTCTATGATGCGCGTACCGGCTACAGCGATGAACCAGAGGAAGGTGTAGCCGACCAGTGCTCCTCCTACTGCACTAACCCAACCTATGCCGCCCGGCAAAAACGACATCGCGAGACCAAGTATCGTTCCTCCCAGTGAAAACTCATCCGGGATGATGTAAAAGCGAGCATCAGAGATCGACATCCCTAGGAGCAGACAGAGAAATACACTCCCCCTTAGTGCCTCCCCACTGAGACCATGGATCATGAATATCCCCGCACACAACAGTCCGGATGTCAGCTCAACAACTGGATATTGTAGGGGGATTTGCATTGAGCAGTAGCGGCACTTCCCAGATAAGATCATCCAGCTCAGAACAGGTATGTTGTCATACCATCTGATGGCACTAGAGCATTCTGAACACCGGGGTCCCGGAGATATGATCGGCAGATCTATAGGCCACCTAGTTGAGCAGATATTCAAAAGCCACCCGACAGCAAGACCAGAAAGGCCGGCTACGCCTGGGACCAGCCAAGCCTCGTCCACTACTCCTCCGTCTTGGTCAATTCGTAGAGAAGGATCGCACCTGCAACCGCAACATTGAGGGAATCGACTTGTCCTGAGATCGGTACCCTCACCATATGTTCGGCGGCATCCAACACGGCCTGGCGAGGACCTGCCCCTTCATTAGCCAAAACCAATGCAAACCCCCTATCGTCGGGTTTTGCCTTAAGACTTGGCGCTCCTGGATCCGCTACCCAAATCGGTACCCCTGCTTTGGTTATCTCACGAATAGCCTCCTCAGCCACAGCATGAGCAACCGACAACCGAAAAACCATACCTGCTGATGCACGCACAGTCTTTGGGGACCATGCATCCGCGGTCCCGTCCAATGTGATGACCGCGTCAACGGCGAATGCTGCAGCTGCCCGGATGAGTGTCCCCACATTCCCCGGGTCTTGAACGCCATCAAGCACCAGGTAGCAGCCACCAACTCGGAGGATATCCGGAAGCTCCATTTGCTGTTCTTTACAGACCATTAGGATACCCTGGGGATGCTTCGTATCCGCCAGCGCTGCTAATTCTTTCTCACTAACAGTCGTAATATCCAGATTCTCCTTTCTGATATGCTCAGCTAATGCAAGTCCCGCGGTTGTAGATTCAATCCTTTCTGATGCCACCACAAATCGGACTTCTGCCTTGGCATCGATGGCTTCCTTCACAGCCCGTACACCCTCAACAAGGACGAGCCCTTCCCTTTTTCTCGACTTTCCATTCCTTAACCGACCTAGGAGTCGACGCTTCTGCTGGCTCAGATCCACTAAGCCCACCACTTTTTGTGAGCTTGGACTTCAACTGAACACCCATTTAGCTGATGACGCACTTATCTCCTCCTATCGCACTCACGATCGCCGGAAGTGACAGCGGTGGTGGTGCTGGTATTCAAGCGGATCTCAAAACGTTTTCCGCTTTTGAGGTATACGGTACGAGCGCTGTCACTGCTGTGACAGCCCAAAACACTGTTGGCGTTAGGTCCATTCACGCCGTGCCCATAGCAATAGTACGAGCCCAAATAGATGCGGTCGTGACTGACCTCCGTCCTAATGCTTTGAAGACCGGGATGCTCACTAATGAGGGACTTGTATGCGAAGTTGCCACAGCGATACGTGAACATAGGCTCAACCGATATGTCATGGATCCGGTGATGGTCGCTACGAGTGGAGACAGACTCTTGGATTCCGGCGCAGAGAAGTCACTGCTGAACGAGCTCCTTCCTCTTACAACTCTAATTACTCCAAACCTGCATGAGGCTGCCGTCTTGGTAGGTCAGCCGCTTAAGTCACTTAAGGATCTTCAAGCCGCAAGTCGAAACTTAGTGGAGCGGGGGGCGGGGGCTGCACTTATTAAGGGAGGGCACCTTGAAGGGGATGCCATAGATATTCTTTGGGATGGATCAGAAGAGCGTATCTGGCGACGGCCGAAGATTAATACGACACGAACTCATGGGACTGGCTGCGCGCTCTCTGCTGCAATCACTGCGGGACTCGCTCACGGTGAAGACCTCGGCGACGCAGTTAACAGAGCGATCCAATTTGTTATCCGAGCAATTAGAACCGCGCCCCAGCTCGGTAGCGGTACGGCTCCGGTGAATCATTCGGCGGATGCCACTTGAAGTCGAGCACTAATGCGAGAAACAAGCTGCTCGAGTATCCGATCAGAGGATCATCCCCGCGACCGTAGCTGTCATAAACGCGGCGATCGATCCAGCAATCATCGCGCGCAAACCCAATCGGGCTAGATCATGCCTCCGTGAAGGAGCAATACCACCGATCCCTCCTAGTTGCACTCCAATTGACATGAAATTTGCGAAGCCCGATAACGCGTAAATGGTGATAATGATCGACCGCGGTTCAAGATCGTTTTCGCCACCCAGTGTCGCCGCTAATTGCAGGTACGCGTAGAACTCATTCAAAACCGTTTTTGCACCAATCAAAGATCCGACCATAGGAGCGTCAGCCCAGCTCACACCCATGAGCCACGCGAGTGGAGATAGAAGCCATCCTAGGATCCGCTCGAAGGTGAGTCCGTCGATACCTGCTAGACTACCTAACCCACCAAGCAGGCCGTTCATCATGTACACTAGAGCGACAAAAGCGAGCAGCATTGCTCCAACATTCAGCGCCAGGAAGAGTCCCTCCGACGCTCCTCGCGCTGCGGCATCAATCACGTTCACGTCCGAAGATTCGATGCTAACTTCAAGATTCTCAGATGTCTCCGGCTTACCATCTTCAGGATACATCAGCTTGGCAACAACTAGTGCGGCTGGTGCAGACATGACTGAGGCAGCGATAAGATGTCCGGCAATATCCGGAAAGTACGCCATAAGAAGGCCCACATACGCAGCAAGTACACCTCCTGCTACTGTGGCAAAGCCCCCAGTCATGACCACCATAAGCTCCGACATCGTCATCTTCTCGACGAATGGCTTGATAAGGAGGGGCGCCTCAGTCTGACCTATGAAGATGTTCCCCGCTGCGCACATAGTTTCGGCACCAGAGGTCCCCATAGTACGCTGCATCACGAACGCCATACCCCTCACGGCTAGCTGCATGATGCCAAGGTGATAGAGGACCGTCATCAGAGATGAGAAAAAGATGATAGTGGGCAAAACATTGAACGCGAAAAACGCCCCTGTGTTCGCTACCTGACCGGGCATCTCCGAGAACTCACCCTGCCCCACAGTCCCAACTCCCACTGGCACATTTTCGTACACTAAGTTCCCGAAAATGAAGCTGGCACCGTCAACAGTGAAACTGAGAAGCGCAACCATTACGCTATTAATCACATCAAAAAAATTAGCCCCGATGTCCGTTCTTAAGATGAAGAACGCAAATAGGATCTGGAGAGAAATACCCCATATCACGATTCGCCAAACCACATTCTTCCGGTCAACACTCAGCCCCCAAGCAATAGCTACAAGGAAGGCAAGGCCCAGGATTGACCGTAGACGTTCTACTAGCGGTAAGCTGAGGGATCCCTCCGGAACAGAAATCTGGTTCACGGCCTGGGAAGCTGTCTGCATCATCGAAGAAGGATAGGGAGCAATCTCAGCTCCCATACTTTGCCATGCACCCGTCAAAATCAGAGTCACTGCTGTTACCCAGAGGACGGCAACGGCTGGCCCTGGTGCCTTCATTCGGGTGATCATCTCCTCGAATAAGCGTAAACCAGACCCAATATCATTGGAACAACACCGAACCAACAACAACCAACGCAGAGAGATCATGGTTTGCCATCACACGATCTCGTACGGCAACCCCTTCCCAGCTTTAATCATCCCAGACGACAACAGAGGTGCCATTATGGCAGTTATCCGCCGTAAACCCGGCCAAACCGGCGTGTAATTGCAGTAGTTTTACGGCATAGCAATTGCACTAGCAGACCTGAGATAGAACAACGCCTACCAGCGGATATTGAGGAGAATATGAGCAAAGTTATTGGGATTGATCTAGGGACAACCAACTCTGTCGTCGCAGTTATGGAGGGCGGTGAGCCGGTGGTCATCCCGAACTCAGAAGGTGGGCGGACAACCCCATCGGTGGTGGCATTTACGAAAGAGGGTGAGCGGTTGGTAGGTCAGGTAGCGCGCCGCCAGGCAATCACAAATCCTGAAAACACGATTTTTTCGATCAAGCGGTTCATGGGCCGAAAGCATATTGAGGTCTCCGAGGAAGAGAAGCTCGTTCCTTACAAGGTCGGTCCCGACTCTAGCGGCAGGGTGCAAGTCACGATTCCGAACGCAGAAAACGAAGCCTTCAGTCCACCTGAAATCAGTGTCATGGTCCTTCAGAAAATGCGACAGACCGCTGAGGACTACCTGGGAACTAAGGTGAGCCAAGCCGTAGTGACAGTCCCTGCATACTTCAATGATGACCAAAGGCAAGCCACGAAAGACGCCGGAAAGATCGCCGGGCTGGAAGTGCTCCGAATTGTGAATGAGCCTACAGCTGCCGCCTTAGCGTACGGTTTAGAGAAGCAAGTTGAAGAGAAAATTGCCGTTTTTGACCTGGGTGGGGGTACTTATGATATCTCGATTTTAGAGTTGGGTGACGGAGTATTCGAGGTCAAATCGACAAATGGTGATACACACCTAGGGGGTGATGATTACGACCAGAGAATCATCACCTGGCTCGTGGATGAGTTTAAGCGTGATCAAGGGATCGACTTGTCTCAAGATCCAATGGCTCTTCAGCGACTGAAGGAAGCTGGGGAAAAAGCGAAAATGGAACTCTCAACGACTATGTCGTCAGACATAAATCTTCCATTTATCACAGCAACCCAAGACGGTCCTAAGCACCTAAATTACACGCTCTCAAGAGCTAAGTTTGAGCAGCTCGTTGAGGATCTTAACCAGCGCACGATTGAGCCGATGAAGAAGGCACTAGCGGATGCTGGTCTGACAACAAACGACATCGATGAAGTGATTCTCGTCGGAGGATCAACCCGTATCCCGAAGGTCCAGGAAATTGTTAAGGACTTCTTCGGGAAGGAACCTCACCGGGGTGTGAACCCGGACGAAGTCGTAGCAGTAGGTGCTGCGATACAGGGTGGTATACTGGCTGGGGAGGTCACAGACGTCCTCCTGCTCGATGTGACACCACTGTCTCTAGGTATTGAGACACTCGGAGGGATCCGGACGACCCTCATTGAGCGAAACACCACTATTCCAACCAAGAAAGCGGAAGTCTTCTCCACTGCGGAGGATAATCAGACAACAGTCGAGATCCACGTACTCCAAGGTGAACGGAACATGGCCATCGACAATAAAACGATCGGCAAGTTCCAACTCACCGGCATTCCACCAGCACCAAGAGGGATGCCTCAAGTGGAAGTCACCTTTGACATCGATGCGAATGGGATCCTGAACGTATCCGCTAAGGATCGTGCTACTGGTAAAGAACAGGAAATACGGATTGAAGCATCGAGTGGGTTATCCGATGCCGAAATTGATCGGATGGTGCAGGACGCCGAGGCACACGCTTCCGAAGACGAAGAGAACCGAGAGAACGTGGAGGCTCGTAATCAGCTCGACTCCCTTGTCTACCAGGTCGAAAAAGATACGGATGAGTGGGGCGACAAGGTTGATGAGGCGACGAAGAATCGTCTTGAATCAGCACTTGAGCAGGCCAAGGAAGCTCTTAAGGGAGATGATACCGACACACTTAGCACTGCACGGGATGAGCTGATGCAGGCATTCAGCACAGCTGGACAAGAGATGTATCAAGCTCAAGCTTCCGAGGCTGGTACCGATGAAGAAAATCCAGAAGAAGGAAGCACGGGCGAAACCGAGGCCGGTACCGATGAAGATGTGATCGAAGCTGATTATGAAATCGTGGAGGAGGAGGACTAAGCCACAATAACCTTACATGGGAGCCATAAGACCTCCCAGGTAAAGAGTTAGCGGAACCAGAGAGTTCAACATTTCCTAAGGAGTCTGGAAATTGGATCTACCTCAGGTCTTTATGTGTAGTTATGCCATCCGGTTTGCTCAGGCGGGCCTTTGTAACACTGAGAATTGATTTGGGAAGGAGCTAAGATGTACGACCCCCTTCGTGCGAAGGTTAAGGTGGTGTTTTATAGCGCTATCGCCTTCCTGTTCGGACTCGCGATTACCAGCGGGCTCGGATGGACGAGTAAGTCATATGCGATGCCGCTCATTGAAGAGACAGCGCAAATATCCCCGGAAGCAGTTAAGCCGGCACTAGATCTCAGCCAAGCATTCACAAATCTTGCGGATGCGGTTACACCAGCAGTGGTGCGGATAGAAGCTCGTAGGCCTGTGACAGCTGCTAACCAGGACGTTCCTGATGCATTCCGCCGCTTCTTTGATGCGCCAGAAGGGCAAAACCAACCTCCATCGCAGGGGCAAATCGCCGGAGGCAGCGGATTTGTGGTCTCTGCAGACGGATATATTCTTACCAACAACCATGTCGTCGAAGGAGCGGACGAGGTTAAGGTCTACTTCCCTGACCGACGTTATTTCGATGCAGAAATTATCGGAACTGACCCTTTCACTGATGTAGCTCTCATAAAGGTCAATGCAGGAGAATCTCTTCCAGCACTTGCTTTTGGTAATTCTGACAACGTAAAGGTCGGAGAGTGGATCCTCGCAATTGGCAACCCTGGATTCGGTAATTCTGCGGCTCTTGATTTCACTGTTACGGCTGGGATCATCAGCGCACGTGGTCGGCCACTGCAGCTCCTTCAGAACGAACTGCGCTCCGACCCAAGATTCGGCGATCAAGCTTCCCGTTGGGCGATTGAAGATTTCCTCCAAACCGACGCGGTTATCAACCCAGGAAATTCGGGTGGACCGATGGTCAACCTCAACGGTCAAGCAGTGGGCATCAATTCTGCAATCGCCTCTACGACTGGAGCTTACCAGGGATACGGATTCGCTATCCCGATCAACCTTGCCCGCCGTGTGATGGAAGATCTGGTTGAGTATGGTTATGTGAAGCGACCAAGAATCGGCGTGGAAATTATCACAGCTACGGCAGAAGACGCTGAGGTATACGGACTACCTTCCATCTCGGGAATCCTAGTTCAGGCAGTAGACCCGGAAGGACCAGCGAGCGGAAACCTTGAGCCCGAGGATGTAATCGTAGCCCTGGATGGTAAATCAGTCGGTTACGTCGCGGAGTTGCAGGCACAAATTGCTCAGCGCCGACCTGGTGACCGAGTCAGCCTCACCGTTTATCGGGATGGCGGTCCCATAGACGTGGCCATTCAACTTGATGAAGCTCCCATCAATAGTTCACCCCCCAGCGTTTCAGAGCGGACCGTCCACTCCGAAGAACGCTTGGGTATCAATGTGGAAGAACTCGATCAAGAACTCGCAACTGAATTAAGGTTCCCTGAAGCCGGGGGTGTCGTGCTAACTCAGGTTACACGAGGAAGCCCGGCTCAACGGAGAGGGGTGGGGCAATATGTGGGGAACAAGTTGATTCAGGTGAACGCTGCAGACATCGCTACGCCAGAAGATGTGCGGGATGCACTCGATGTGGTCGAAGGAGGTGAAATCGTCTCACTTCACTTTGAGAACCGGGATGGAACGGGACGTGTGGTCAATGTTCGCATGCCCAGTTGAAGAGTTGCCGTAGCGAGATAAGTGCGGGCGCCAGAGGTGCCCGCACTCCTTGCTTTTTGTAAGCTCCTTTTCGAGATGATAGAACCCCCTCCGTTGAACGATTCTTAGAACCGGTTTTATCTTCTCTTTCGCCTGCGAAAGTGGCGGAATTGGCAGACGCGCGGGATTTAGGATCCCGTGGCCTTAGGCCGTGGGGGTTCGAGTCCCCCCTTTCGCACTCTGCCACCTAATGAATTTACCGTAAGGACCTATGAGCGTAGACGCTTCCAGCCTTGAGATCTCCGTGGAGGAGAAAGAAAACTGGCGCCGTAGTATGGAGGTTACAGTTCCGGCAGATATTGTACGCAAGGAAGAAGTGCGTGCTGCTGAAAAACTCGCTTCCCGCGCACGACTTAAGGGCTTTAGAAAGGGCCGAGTTCCGAGACAAGTGATCGAGTCCAGATTTGGGGGCTCCTTACGACAGGAAACTTTGGACAACTTAGTGGGCGAAGCATACAAGAAGGCACTGGCCTTAAAGGAGCTCCGTCCGATAAGTGAAGGCGAGATCCAGAACATCGATTATCAACCAGAGGAGGACCTGGTATTTTCGATCGTTTTTGACGTTCACCCGGAAATAGAGATCAGCCGCCTCGGGGGATTTGCTGTCGAGCGACCAGTTACTGAGGTCACTAACGAGCACGTAGATAAAGTGCTAGACCGGATTAGAGAGCAGAACGGTGCATGGAAGCCTGTAGACACGGGTTCTCCGAAAGACGGTAATCTCGTCTCCGTCAACATCAAAAAATTGGATGGTGATCAATCAGATGAAGGCCGGGAATACGAGTTCATCTTAGGCCAAGGAGACGCACTTCCTGACATTGAAGTAGCCATCAAAGGTCTTGAATTAAATAAAAAAGGAGAGTTTGACATCTCCTTTCCCGATGATTTTCCCGACGAGGACCGCCGAGGAGATCTAGAGCGTATCGAGCTTACATTTCTGGGCCGCAAAGAATTAGAAATGCCCGAATTAGGGGATGATCTTGCCAAACAGGCTGGTGAATTCGAAACGCTGGATGATCTGAAGGCAGGTGTACGCGATGACCTACAGAAAGAAGCTGGCAATCAGGCTGAAGCGGTAGTGAGAGGTCGTCTACTCGATCTCTTGGTCGAGGCCAATCCTTTTGATGTTCCAGTGTCAATGGTTGACCGCTATATAGACGGAGTTATCGGCGAAGAGTCGAAGAACCTAGAGCCTGACAAACTCAAGGATGTACAAGATTCAATTCGACCAGAAGCTGAGAAAGCTGTGAAGCGTATTCTTATCTTAGAAAAGATCGCTGAAACTCAATCGTTAACGGCAACCGACGAAGAAGTCGATGCTCGAATCACAGAACTCGCAGAAGCTAATGATAGCACAACAGAAAACATTTACGCGAACCTTCAAAAGTCAGGTCAGCTCGAAATGCTCAAACGAGAGCTCACCGAGAAAAAGATTTTTTCATTCATAGAGAAACAGTCAGAAATCACCGACGGTACAGCAGCCTAGAGACACTGTCAGAGAGAAAAACCATGTCTATATACCCTCCCTATGTGATTGAGCGGACCAGCCGGGGCGAACGCAGTTACGACATCTTTAGTCGTCTACTCATGGACCGAATTATTTTCCTGGGTAGTGGAATTGATGATAATGTGGCCAATATCATCGTGGCCCAACTGCTTTTTCTAGATGCCGAGGACCCGGAACGTGACATCTTCATGTACATCAACTCGCCAGGAGGGGGCGTTTACGCAGGGATGGCAATCTATGATACAATACAGCACCTGCGCGCGCCCGTTTCGACGTTCTGCGTAGGAATGGCCGCTTCCATGGGAGCAGTACTTTTGGCAGCTGGCGCCAAGGGAAAACGCAGTGCGCTGCCAAACTCCCGTATCATGATTCATCAACCTTCAGGAGGATCCCAGGGCACAGCTGCAGACATAGAAATCGCGGCAAAAGAAATTTTACATATTCGTGAGAGGCTGAATCTTCTGATTGCAAAACATACTGGACAACCGGTAGAAACGATCCAGGAAGATGCAGATCGGGATCGCTTCATGAGCCCCAAGGAAGCAGTTGAGTATGGGCTCATTGACCACGTCTTAGAAGGTCCCGTTCAAACAACAACTGTTAAATCCTCGGACTCAGAAAGTAGCGAATGAAGATTCTTGCGAAGTCAGATTCTGAGAGGTGCGTAGCCAATGACAAGTGATAAGGAGCTTCGCTGCAGTTTCTGCGGTAAAGACAAAGAAACCGTTAAGAAATTTATCAGTGGGCCAAACGTCTATATCTGTAACGAGTGTATTTCACTTTGTAACGAAATACTGGCTGAAGAGGACGAGCGCGCGACTAACGAGCAAGCAGTTCCTAGCCCAACTCCCGAAGAAATTAAATCTAAGTTAGACCAATACGTTATCGGTCAGGAAGCTGCTAAGAAATCTCTAGCAGTCTCGGTCTACAATCATTATAACCGAGTGAATCATCATGGTGTGCTCGATGAAGTTGAGATCGACAAAGCAAATATCCTGCTTATCGGACCAACAGGGGTAGGAAAAACGTTACTTGCACAGACACTTGCCCGAATGCTCCATGTCCCGTTCACAATCGCAGATGCAACGACACTGACTGAAGCAGGTTATGTCGGTGAGGATGTGGAAAACATCCTCGTGAGGCTCCTCCAAGCAGCCGACTTTAATATTCCAGAGTGTGAGCGGGGTATCGTCTATATCGATGAGATGGACAAGATCGCCCGCAAATCTGAAAACCCATCAATTACCCGAGACGTCTCTGGGGAGGGTGTCCAGCAAGCACTTCTAAAGATACTCGAGGGCACTATAGCATCAGTGCCTCCACAGGGAGGCCGGAAGCATCCGCAACAGGAATATATTCAGGTGAATACCCGGAACATCCTCTTTATCTGTGGAGGTGCATTCGACGGGCTTGAAAAGATCGTTGAAGCGCGTCTGGGGAAGAGGCAGATCGGCTTCACAGGTGAAGAGCTTGAAAAGACAGATGATGACAACATCATGCGTTGGGTCGAGCCAGAGGATCTGCAGCGGTACGGGTTGATCCCAGAATTGGTTGGACGGCTCCCAGTAACTGTGCACTTGGAAGAACTTGATGAGCAAGCTCTCGAACGCATTCTCGAAGAACCCAAGAACGCGCTGGTAAAGCAATACCAAAAGATGTTCGAACTCGAAGGCGTTGGTCTTACTTTTGACCGAAAGGCGATCAAGGCTATTTCACGCAAGGCGTTAGAGCGGGGCACAGGGGCCAGGGGCCTCCGCTCAATCATTGAAGGTATTATGCGGGACTTGATGTTTGAGATTCCATCACGGACAGATGTTAGCGAAGTAATCATTACCTCGGAATGTGTCGAACAGGGCACAGCTCCGCTTCTATTACTAGACGCTGAGGAACAAAAACTAGAAGCGTAGTGCCAGGAAGAACTGCAAATCCATCTCAAGAGCCATTTGGCAGCTGTAGCTTGAGAAAATAATCGTCGCCTAGACGACGATTATCTGATGCCGAAACATCCCCTCGGTGCGTCTCTGTTGTGAGCGCGACCGAATGTGTACGATAGGCCCGAAACAAACCCTCTCGCGCACTCGAGTCAAAGAATGGCAAAGCTCATCCGGGCTGAAGATCAAATTGAGGTGCCTGACCGTCTACCGGTAATCGCGCTTCGGGACCTCGTCTTCTTCCCTTATTCCGTCCTACCTCTACTCATAGGACGCAGTCGCTCTGTCACAGCTCTTGAGGAAGCAGGATTAGACAAGAATTTAGTCCTCCTCGTTACCCAACGGGACTCGGCAATCGATGATCCCGAAAGTGGAGATCTATTTCGCATAGGAACAATCGCTCGAATCATCCAGGTCACACCTCTACCAGATGGAACTTCGCGGGTAATGCTAGAAGGACTCGGACGTGCTCGGATCCGGAGGCTCACAACTAAGACCAAGGCTCTACGAGCCACTGTCGAACTATTGACCGCTCACGAAGCAGAGTTAGATGGTGAAGTGCCAGCGAACGCTCTATCACTCACTCAGACCGTAGCAAGCCTCTACTCAGAATATACTCGTCTCCACGAAAGGATTCCTGAAGAGCTTTCTGGGATTCTCTCTGCCGAGGGAGACCGTGTCCGATTCATTCACCTGGTCGCCGGACACCTTATCTTGCCCGCGCTGGACAAACAGGAAGTGTTGGAAACCATAGATCCGATCGAGCAATTGGAGATCTTACGCCAATTGTTAACACGCGAACTTGAGATCATGCGTATTGAGGCAAAGCTCGACCGGCAAATTCAACTTCAGTTGAAAGAAGAAAAAACGCCTAATCTTGTTCTTGGCCTTGGGGGAATCCGGAAGGAGTCGTCACAGGAAGACTTAGACGAGTGGAAGGAAATCGAACAAGCTATTCATGACGCCAATCTTCCTCCTCATGCTCTGGACCTGGCAAATAAGGAATTGGGCCGTCTGAAGAAACTGAATCCCGTTGCTCCAGAAGCGGCCGTCATTCGAACACACCTTGATTGGATTGTCGAGCTTCCATGGACTGCGCGATCCCAAGACAATTTATCAGTAGAACATGCCTCACAAATCCTTGATTCCGATCACTTTGGTTTAATCGAAGTGAAAGAGCGGATTCTCGATCACGTTGCAGTACTGTCCCTAGTGCGTGAGATGCGTGGACCAATTCTCTGTCTAATTGGACCTCCAGGGGTAGGTAAGACCTCGCTAGGCCGAAGCATTGCTCTCGCTTTAGGGCGAGAATTCGTGAGAGTAAGCCTCGGTGGTATCAGGGATGAAGCCGAGATTAGAGGGCACCGGCGCACCTACGTTGGCGCATTACCAGGACGAATAATCCAAGGCATGCGCCGAAGTGGTACAGTTAATCCAGTTTTCCTGCTTGACGAGGTAGATAAGCTAGCCAGGGATTTCCACGGAGACCCCGGTGCAGCTCTCCTGGAGGTACTCGATCCGGAGCAAAATGCGAACTTCACAGACCATTATCTTGAACTTGATTACGATCTCTCCGACGTCCTCTTCATAGCAACGGCCAACACACTCCAAGACATCCCGGAGCCACTGCGCGACCGCATGGAAGTGATGCGGCTTCCAGGCTATCTAGATACGGAGAAACGAGAGATCGCGATGCGTTTCCTTTGGCCAAAGCAGATCAAGCGTCACGGACTGAGCGTGGAAGAGATTGTCCTATCTCCTGCAGCAGTACATGATGTGATCGAACGATATACCCGTGAAGCTGGCGTTAGAGAGCTCGAGAGGCGGTTATCACGGATTGCTCGGAAACTAGCCCGATCTGTAGCAGATGGCCGCAAGATTTCCAACATATTAGAGCCTCAGAACCTCAAGGAACTGCTTGGCCCTCGTCCCTATGCTCCTCCTGATCGAGACGAGAACAGTGACCGGATCGGTATTGCTAATGGCCTTGCTTGGACGGCTGCAGGAGGTGCTGTCCTAGATGTCGAGGTAGCTGTGGTTATGGGAACTGGTAACCTCAGACTCACGGGCACTCTCGGTGAAGTCATGAAGGAATCCGCTCACGCTGCGGTCACATACGCCCGTTCACGCTCTTCTCTCCTTAACCTCGACCCCCAGTTCCACGAGAAAATTGATGTTCACATCCACATTCCAGAAGGTGCGACCCCGAAAGATGGTCCTTCCGCGGGAATTACAATCGCTGTCGCACTAATCTCAGCCTTGATTGAAAAACCGACACGTGCGGATGTTGCTATGACTGGAGAAATCACCCTCCGGGGTCGCGTACTCTCGGTCGGGGGTCTCAAAGAAAAGGCTGTCGCAGCACTTAGGGGAGGCATACGCCGAGTGGTACTTCCTGCTGCAAATGCACCCGATCTCGAACTTCTACCGGAGGAGGTTCACGCGGGGGTGGTATTTGAGCTAGTCAATACGATGGACGAAGTGATGGATGCTGTTTTAGTTGAAAGTCCAATTAATCAAAGAACACAGGTAGCTACCCCTGGGCTCGGGTTGCCGTATTCACACGGATGAAGATTCGAACTGTTGAGTATTCAGGAACACTAGCTAAGCCCGGAGGGGAAATTCCTGGCACGCTTCCTCAGATCGCTTTCTTGGGCCGATCGAACGTTGGAAAGTCTTCCTTAATCAATACACTTCTCAAAAGGACTCGCAGCAAGTTAGCTCATGTGTCTGCAACCCCTGGAAAGACAAAAACCATCAATTTCTTTCTGGTAAATAAGCGCTTCTTTCTGGTTGATCTGCCTGGTTATGGCTATGCCCGAGCACCGAAGCCTATGCGAGATTCCTGGATAGAACTGATAGACTGGTATCTAAGAGAGACCAACTACCTTAAGGGATTGGTGCACTTAATAGATGCTCGGAGAAAGCCAACAAAACATGACTTGGAGATGGCATCATACCTTTCTAAACTAGGTATCCCTGCTGTAGCCGTACTCACAAAAATGGACAAGCTAAAGAAAAGCCAGTGTCTTCCTGCCGTCGAATGTGCTTGTGAGGAGTTGGGTTTTGATGAAGACCAGATAGTCCCTTTTTCTTCAAAAACTGGAGTGGGTCGTAAAGCTTTACTTGAAGCTCTGGACGATCTAGTAACGGGAGCCGAGGCAGCTTAAACCTGCTGCTTCAATCACTTATCGATAAATATCGAGTACAAGGTTCGGGTGAGGTCATCCATCTAATTCGTACTTAGAAATCTTCCTGTAGAGAGTCCTTTCCCCAATCCCTAAGAGCTTAGCAGCCTTCCGGCGATTCCCTCCTACCGAAGATAGTACGGCTGAAATCGTTTGACGTTCTACGTCTTCCATAGTCATTCCAGCTCGAAACACGACAGGTTCATCGAGTGGAGAGCTTAGCTTCCATCCAGAATCTGCGACGGGAAATTCCTCGGAGACTTCAATGCCCTGCTGTGAAGTTAAGGCTCCAATTTCTATGACTGAATCAATCGGTTTATCACCAGATACAGATCCCACTGTACCTATGACGGTTTCACCATTGGTCGTAAGACCTTCGCCGCGCCGATAAGCCTCAAACTCTCTTCTTAAATCATCCATATCGAGGCGAAGATCTACCAATGTTCGGAATACGAACTCGAGTTCCGGTTTTAGATGCTTTTGAACTTCGCCTGAATGCACAGTTTGATCGATCAAAGCAGGCAAGAGGGCTTGCCCTCCACCTGCGCGAACCTCCTCAGGAATATCTTCGGGCCGTATCACCCGGCCTGGAGATAGAACAACCATGGATTCAACCAGATTCTTGAGTTCTCGGACATTACCTGGCCACGAGTAATTTACGAGAATCTCCATCGCATCTGAGGAGATGCCGTGGAAGTCACGATCATGCCGATTAGAAGCTTCTAGTACGAATGTTTCTACAAGAGTGGGGACATCCGCCTTCCGGTCACGGAGCGCTGGAAGGGTTATAGAGAGGACATTTAGGCGAAAGTAAAGATCTCTTCGGAATCCACCGAGAGATACCAGTCTCCGGAGGTCCTGATTTGTGGCGGCAACGATTCGAACATCAACCTTGATACTCTTCTCGCCACCAACTTTATGAAACTCTTGCTGTTCAAGCACCCGGAGGAGTTTGGTCTGCGTTGACGAAGCCATATCACCGATCTCGTCCAGGAATATTGTCCCACCATTTGATATTTCAAACAGTCCTCGACGGGAAGCAATCGCACCGGTAAAAGCTCCTTTCTCGTGTCCGAACAACTCTGATTCCAGTAGTGTATCTGAAAGCGCGGCGACATTAACTGCTATAAAGGGTTCATGCCGACGTGGTGAGAGTGCATGAATTCCTCGTGCGACCAGCTCTTTTCCCGTCCCCGATTCTCCGGTAACAAGCACAGTAGATTCAACCGGTGCGATTTGTACCACTCGTTCGAGCGCTTCAATCATCGCATCCGTCTCACCAACAATACCGGTTAAACGCTGAAGGCGCCGGCGCTCAATGAGACGGCTCCCGAGAAGAATCACGTCACTAATCAATGAGGGATCATCAAATACTTCATCAACATCCTGACTCATCTCTGCGACCAAGGGCTGCGAACTGATTATGAAAACAGGTATGTGGAGCTTGTCACGGGCCTGAATAACTAAGGAACTTTGTCCTTGTTCAGCCCCTCCAGTCAGTACAAGTAGAACGGCACCGTCCTCGGCTGATAGCTCTTCGTCAGGCGTGACTAGGTCAGTGGAATAACCGGAAGACTTGAAACCATCGCGCAGAAGACCAGCGGTTGACAGGTCATGGGTCGAAATCAGTACTTGATCCTCATTCACGACAGATCTCCCTGCTCATCGTGAGGCACGCGCTCATTTCTAAGTAGCTCTGCGGCGTGAGCAAGCAGCGGTTCGAGCACTGACAGACCATCCTTTACTCCCCCTGGACTCCCCGGAAGGTTCACAATGAGTGTCTGGCCACGGGTTCCACACACACCTCGTGAAAGCACTGAAAAGAGCGTGCTCTCGCGACCTACTCTCCGTATCTCCTCGGCTATCCCAGGAGCCTCACGGTCTAGTACGGCACGTGTCGCTTCAGGGGTGACATCACGCATGGTCAGCCCGGTTCCTCCAGTGGTCACTAGCAGATCGAGATCTAATTCATCCACCCAAGAGATCAGTATCCGTGTAATTGCTGAAGTTTCATCAGGAACTACTTCACGCGCTGCCACCTGATACTCGTGGGTCACGCACCACTCCGTGATTAGTGATCCACTGCGATCTTCGCGCTGGCCACTGGCACATCCGTCACTGACGGTCAGGATTCCGATACGCATAGACTAGAATAATCGAAGGCTTTAGCGCCTGATTGAACTATTTGTATAGAACGGAGGACGCTGCACATGGACCTCTGCTGGGCGGCCGCGTACATCGACTTGAAGAACAGTGTCGACCTTGGCCAGTTCCGATGGCACGTAACCCAAAGCAATCCCCGCACCAAGAGATGGGCTCATGGTACCGCTGGTAATCCGGCCCACAGCTTCGCCATTCGACAAAATCGGATACCCAGGACGTGGGAAAGCCCTCCCTTCGACTCTCATACCAACCAATCGACGGGCTACTCCGTGCTCTTTTTGCGCCGCGAGAGCATCCCTGCCCACAAAATCACCTTTATCTAGTTTCGTAATCCACCCGAGTCCGGACTCAAGTGTCGTATGATTTTCATCTAGATCATTACCATATAAGGAATAGCCCATCTCAAGTCGCAGTGAATCTCGCGCACCTAATCCTGCTGGTACTAGGCCTTGAGGGGAACCAGCAAGGAGGAGCGCATTCCACACTTGCGGAGCATCTTCAGCGGCGGTGTACAGCTCAAAGCCATCCTCTCCGGTATAACCCGTTCCACTAACTATAGCCGGGATGTTGGCAACCTCTCCTTCAGAGAAGCGATAGTACTCTATTGAATCGACATCAGGATTAGTAAGAGGCTGCAGAATTTCCCTTGCAGCTGGGCCTTGAAGTGCTATAAGAGCAGTTGCCTCTGAAGCATCCTCAAGCTCTACGTCAAAAGTATCTGCGCGCTGCTCAATCCACTCCAGATCCTTTGCCCGATTGGCAGCATTCACCACCAGCATGAACCGATCAGAAAAACGATAGATCAAAAGATCATCGATAATGCCGCCCGATTCGAGGCACATAGCAGAGTACTGTGCTTGTCCGATTTCGATTTTCGATGCGTCGTTTACTGTAATGTACTGAACAAGGTCCAAAGCTTGTGGGCCTCGGACGATGAACTCACCCATGTGAGAGACGTCGAAGAGACCCGCTGTTTCTCTAACTGCGGTATGCTCTGCGATTATTCCAGTTTGGTACTGCACTGGCATTTCAAATCCTGCAAATGGGACGATCTTCCCACCCGCAGCCACATGCCGTTCGTAGAGCGGTGTACGCTTCAATGGACTGTTCATCCGAAGAGTTCCAAGAGAATCGCCTTCTGGGCATGAAGCCGATTTTCCGCCTCGTTAAAGATCCTGGACTGTGTTCCGTCAATGACTGAACTACTCACCTCTTCTCCTCTATGAGCTGGCAAGCAGTGGAGAAAAATTGCATCCGGAATTGCTTGCCCCATCAAAGCATCATCGACCGAGAAGCCAGCAAATGCTCCCATCCGTTCTCGAGCCTCCTCTTCTTGCCCCATCGAAGCCCACACATCTGTCGTCACAACATCCGCCCCCTGAACAGCTTCAAAAGGGTCTCTTGTAAGGAGGATGTCGGCCGTTTCCTCGGCACGTTTAAAGATCGAAGGGTCCGGATCGTAACCCTCGGGACAAGCCAAACGAACTGAAAATCCTAGTCGGTACGCAGCATTCAACCAAGAATTTGCCATGTTGTTTCCGTCACCAATCCAAGCGACAGTTCGCTCTGGATAGTTCGGACCAAATTCCTCAGCAACAGTCTGCAAGTCTGCGACCACCTGACAAGGGTGCAACAAATCTGAGAGACCGTTTATTACCGGTACCGAGGAATGCCGAGATAGCTCTTCCACTTCTTCGTGACCAAACGTACGGATCATGATACCGTCAACGTAGCGTGATAGAACTTTGGCCGTATCGTGAATCGGCTCTCCCCGTCCGATCTGGCTGTCATGATCAGAGATAAAAAGCGCATGGCCACCCAACTGAGTCATGCCAACTTCAAATGAAATCCTGGTCCGAGTTGAACTTTTACGGAAAATCATTGCCAAACTCTTGCCAGTCAGTCGGCTATGGTCTTCACCCACTTTCAGTCTACGGGCTCGGTTGAGGAGTTCTGTTAGCTCATCAGAGCTAAAGTCCACAATCGACAAAAAATCTCGCTTATGCATAACGAAGCTCATAAAACATACCTAAAGGATGTAGCGGCTAAGGTCTTCGTTGGTCGCTACTTTTTCGAGTCGCTCTTGCACAAAAGCCTGGTCAACAAGGATCGACTCTATCCCAGATTCAGGAAGCTTGAATAGCACATCCTCTAGCAAAGTTGTCATCACAGTTTGTAATCGGCGGGCACCGATATTTTCCATGCGCTCGTTCAGTTGCATCGCGATATGTGCGATCTCAGCTACTCCATCATCACTGAACTCAATCGATGATCCCTCTGTCTCGATCATAGCCCGGTACTGCTCCAGAAGAGCATTCTTGGGCTCCTTCAGGATGCGAACAAAGTCTTTTTCAACCAGGGTCTGCAGTTCGACTCTGATCGGAAAGCGGCCTTGGAGTTCAGGGATAAGATCCGATGGTTTTGCCACGTGGAAGGCACCCGCGGCTATAAAAAGGATATGATCTGTTCGTACCAACCCGTACTTGGTCGTGACAGTCGACCCTTCCACAATCGGCAGGAGATCCCGTTGCACTCCTTCACGACTAACATCTGGACCCTGGCCGCTGCGCGCTCCTGCAACCTTATCGATCTCATCTAGAAAGACGATACCCATCTCTTCCGCCCTGTAGAGGGCTTCATTCACAACCTCATCCATATCAACGAGCTTGTCGAGCTCGTCTTGGATAAGAATCCGACGTGCTTCTGCAACCGTAACGACTCTGCTCTTTGTGCGCTTGGGGAGCATGTCTTGAAGCATCTCAGTGAAACTATGATCGAGTCCATCACCAGCCCCACCCATCGGGATCATCATCCCCTCTATGTTGGCAGATTGGCTAACGTCAACTTCGATCTCACGTTCATCTAACTTCCCATCAATGAGAAGCTGCCGAAGCTTTTCACGACTCCGCTGCCTCCGGTCTTGGATTCCTTCTCCTTCCTCTTCCGAAACTCCCGCTGGTCCTGCAACAAAAATGTGAGGACCCTCTCCATTAGTTTCTTCTGCCTGATCCGGATTCAAGGCTGGTAGCAGGAGATCAAGGATTCGATCATCTACACGCTTTTCAGCGACTTCCTGCATCTCATACTCCCGGTTTGCCCGGACGAGATTTACCGAGATATCCACCAGGTCACGTATCATCGATTCTACGTCGCGGCCGACGTAGCCAACTTCCGTAAATTTAGAGGCTTCCACCTTAAGGAAAGGCGCATTAGCTAGTCGTGCTAATCGTCGAGCAATCTCGGTTTTTCCAACGCCGGTTGTACCTATGAGAATCAGGTTACTGGGGGCGATCTCCTCCCTCATCTCATCCTCGACCTGCTGCCGACGCCATCGATTGCGGAGTACTATGGCAACTGCCTTCTTGGCGTCATCTTGGCCAACAATGTACTTATCGAGTTCGGATACAATTTGCCTTGGAGTCAGCTCATCAAGCCACATCGAATCCTTGGACTCGTCTTCCACTATTGCGGATGTGGCTTTGTCTTGATGCTCAAGCACCTTGCTCGTCATACTGTTTCTCCCGCGTCAACACCCAGCTCGTGTACGACGATCTCACTATTCGTGTAAATACAAATCTCCGATGAAATTTCGAGCGCTCGCTGAACCACACCCTGTGCATCAAGATCAGAGGAATCCTTGAGGGCACGTGCCGCTGCTAGCGCATAGGAACCACCGGACCCAATAGCTAGAATCCCATCGTCGGGCTCAATAACGTCTCCCGTGCCGCTGACTAGAAACAAGTGATCTTTATCAGCCACCGCCAAGAGAGCATCGAGACGACGCAGATACCGGTCCATTCTCCAGTCTTTTGCGAGTTCGACTACTGCCTTGGGCATATTTGCAGGGAAGCGCTCAAGCTTTTCCTCAAGTTTCTCGAACAAAGTGAAGGCATCTGCTACAGCTCCTGCGAACCCAGCTAGAATCGTACCATCTTTAACCAGCCGGACCTTTCGTGCCCTGCCCTTAACAACTGTGTCACCCATAGTGACTTGCCCATCTCCACCCATAGCTATACGGCCATCCTTCCGAACAGCAAGCACCGTAGTGGCATGAACAGACGGAAGAGTCATAGAAGTGGTCTCCGGCTAACGTTGGATCGGGGCTGTTGTTATCCATAAGCAACTACAAGCCTCAATGCCCCGATTTGTTACGAGGGGCTAATCTAACTTCAGTAGTGCCAAAATGGCAGACTTAGCCGTGCTCTCTACTTACTTCGAGGGTGGGCGTCCCTATAGACTTTTTGTAAACGTTCTTTAGTTGTATGCGTGTAAATCTGGGTCGTTGAAAGCGACACGTGCCCGAGAAGCTCCTTTACCGCAAGAAGATCGGCGCCCGCATCCAATAGATGCGTCGCGAATGAATGCCGTAGTGCATGAGAAGAGAGTCCACGGGAGCCAGCTGCCACTTCAAAACACTTGGAAACAGCAGCTTGGATCGAGCGTCGTGAGAGCCTCCCACCCCTAGCATTCACAAGGAGTGCATCTTCCACATGGTTCCGAACCTCTCTCCTGCGTGGCTCGTACCTATCGAGTGCCCGGAGGGCAGATTCTGTTACTGGAACTATCCTCTCTTTCCGCCCCTTCCCAATCACTCGAACAAACCTAGACGAGTTATCGATAGACTTCAGATCCAAACTGTGAAGCTCTCCTAGACGTAAGCCACTACCATAAAGTAGTTCCAATATCAGAAGCTCACGTGCGGCCCCAAGTGTATTCTTTTCCGCGTTTCGCTCGGCCTCTTCGAACACGAGACGAATGTCCCCTGCAGACAAATGTCCAGGCAGTCGCTTTTCTGCCTTCGGGGGACGAACGGCATTAGTGGGGTCAATATCAATGCTGCCCTCGATATGCAGAAAATTGAAAAATGAACGAGCAGCAGAAAGCTTCCGAGCAATCGTGCGCTTTGAGAGTCCCATTCTGTCCAGCCAGCCCAGAAATCCTCTTAGTGCGAGCCGGTCGACATCCGAATCCGACCATGTCCAGTTCGGCCGGCCGAGGTACTCCGTCAAGAAAAGATCCAACTGACCGAGGTCCCGTTGATAAGCTTTCACGGTATTCTTGGATAGTTGACGCTCCATAGCCAAGTGTGCCAGAAACTCCCTTACCTCTCGACGAAGAGTCACTTCGCTCATTTGGCCCCCGTGTTTACCCAGCGGCGCTATGCACTTGCTCTAGCTCTGTCCAATGCTAGACCACTCTCTTGCATCCATACCAGGAAGTCCTCATTGGCTCGCTGCGCTAGCGATTCTCTCCGTGCACGTTTAGATCGGATGCGCTGACTGAGAGGGTCAACCAAGCCCCAATTCGAGTTCATAGGCTGAAAATGCTTCGGATCGGCATCTCTTAGATAACGGAAGAGTCCTCCTAGCATAGTAGTAGGGGGAGGAATCAAGGGTTCTTGATCAGAAAGAGATCTCCCTAGGTTGATACCCGCGAGGATTCCGCTCGCGGCCGACTCAGTGTAACCCTCTACGCCAGTTAACTGCCCTGCAAAAATAAGGTCAGTCCGTTTTTTAGAGGACCCACTTGAGGACAGACAGCCAGGAAAATTCAAGTAGCTATTCCTATGGATTGAGCCCCATCTAAGGAATTCAGCATTCGAAAGACCCGGGATAGTCTTAAAGATTTCTCGCTGTTCACCGATCTGGAGTCGCGTCTGAAACCCAACCAAGTTCCACATCTGACCCGCTCTGTCCTCACGTCTTAATTGAACCACAGCCCAAGGACGCTTACCTGTTTGTGGATCGGTAAGCCCGATCGGCTTCATTGGACCAAATCGCAATGTATCCTTACCTCGTGAGGCCATAACTTCAATCGGGAGACATCCCTCAAAGTATGGAACAGTGTCCCAATCATGCCCCTGATGTCCCACACCACCTCTGAGTGCTTCGACAAACGCTAGATACTCCGGCTCAGACATCGGACAATTGAGATAGTCTGCATCTTGATCAAAACGGCCAGCAGCAAAAATTACGTTTTCATCAAGTCCGTCCCGGTGCACAATGGGTGCGATTGCATCAAAAAAGGATAACCCACCATCTCCAAGTTCTTGCTGGATGGCCTCGGAAAGAGGATCAGATGTAAGCGGCCCGGTAGCAATTATAGTTGGTCCGTGAGGAAGATCAGTGCATTCTTCTCGTACAATTTCGATTGCGGATTCGGCCTCAATTGCCGCTGTCATTGCTTGTGTAAAAAGAGTTCGGTCCACTGCAAGAGCTGAACCTGCAGGAACACGTGATACATCCGCTGAGTGTAGCAATACCGACCCGAGCATTCTCATTTCTCGCTTAAGCTGCCCATGCGCATTCGCAGGGTCTTCACTCTTGAATGAGTTTGTGCAGACCAGCTCACCTAAGGTGTCAGTATGGTGCGCCTCCGTGGACTTCTCGGGACGCATTTCCATCAAACGGACCAGATACCCCTGCTGCGTGAGTTGGAGTGCCGCCTCACAACCGGCGAGTCCCCCACCTACAACGCTGACCTTCACTTCTTACTCCGGCCCCGACCCTTTTTCTTCCCACGACTAGCTTTTTTCTTCTCGAGAAGATCTATCGCCATCTCGAGCGTTACCTCATCTACTTCCATTCCTTTAGGAAGTCCCGCATTTACCTTTTCGTGTTTAATATACGGCCCCCAGCGACCTGAATAGATAAACAGTTCTTGTCCAGTATCAGGGTGTTCCCCGAGCTCTTTCAGCGCTTGCGGTTTCCCAGAAGCTTTTGCATCGATAAGGCCAAGCGCTTCCTCCAGGGTCACTGTCCACATTGCGTCAAAGCTCTTCAGGTTTGCGAAGGTCTTCCCGCGACGCACAAAGGGTCCATAACGTCCAAGGCCTGCCACAATTTCTTCCCCTGTGTTTGGATCTTCCCCTACCGTCCGAGGTAATTCCAGAAGCTTGATTGCATACTCTAAGTCGACCTCAGAGGGACTCATCTTTTCTGGTAAACTGACACGTTTCGGCTTCTTACCTTCTTCTGGTGCCTCAAGTTCGACATATGGGCCATAGGGCCCATCCTTTACCCGAACTGTCCTCTCCTCCTCAGGATGAAGGCCGAGTTCTATCCCTTCTGCACTAAGGTCATCCAACAGTTTTACTGCATCCTCTAAGTCAACCTCAGAGGGACTCATCTTTTCTGGTAAACTGACACGTTTCGGCTTCTTACCTTCTTCTGGTGCCTCAAGTTCTAAGAACGGACCATAACGTCCAGTCTTTAGCCGGACTTGTCTGCCTTCCGCAGGATGGAGGCCGAGTTCTATCCCTTCAGGGGGTATCCCATCCATCGAGCGCTTGCCTTTGCACTCAGGGTATGCTGAGCAACCTAGAAAACGGCCACTCTTAGTCCACTTAACCAACATGGGCTGACCACACTGCTCACAGGTCTCACCTTCAGCCGCAAGGATTTCCTTTATGATCTGGTCCGAATTTTCTTGACCGTCCTCCAGTCGTTCTCGGAATCCAGGGTAGAAATCAGCAAGCAGTCCGTGCCACTTAACTTCCCCGTCCTCTACTCGATCCAGTTCATTTTCCATCCGACTCGTAAACTCAACATCGAAGATGTTTGGAAGAATACGGAC
>Ga0209019_1000027_pt1 | contig 59251 bp, 46 predicted proteins | sample METZYME_3_300m_FD_187549 | JGI IMG/M metagenome (GOLD analysis project Ga0209019, IMG submission 187549) | Marine microbial communities from oxygen minimum zone in mesopelagic equatorial Pacific - METZYME_3_300m (SPAdes) (version 2) | ecosystem: Environmental > Aquatic > Marine > Oceanic... | reverse complement strand
TTACACAGCGATCTGTTTTTGATAACCTTGTTGAGGACATTCGCAGAAGTCTCAGGTTTTACGCGAAGCAGACAGGGCAGAGTTTTTTCCTTAAAATATTATTAACCGGCGGCGCGGCAGAGACACCGGGGCTAGCGGATCTGATTAACTCAAAGCTTAGCATTGATTGTGATGTACTAGATCCTTTTGACGGTGTTGAAGGAGCCGACATTCTGAGTGTAGATAATCCTAGTCAGTATGTACTCGCGATGGGACTTTGCATTAGGGCCGGGATGGAATAATGAAAACATATATTAAAATAAATTTAAACAAGGCCGAAAGCTCTGAGGTAATAAAAGAGCGTATGCTGGAGCGTACTCGTTGGGTAGTCTTCGGAATATTGGTTTTTTCTTTGTTTGTGATCAATCTTAGAGTATGGATGATGGGCTTTGGGTATAACAGTGTTATCGAAAAAAAGAACAATCAGATACAAGAGCTTAAGGAAGAGATCAGACAGCTTCAGTCTAAGGGTAAAAATCTATCAAAAAATGATATTATGTCTTTCGCAGATCTGGAGCAAGACAGATTTCTATGGGCCAGGAATATGGAGCTCTTAGGTGAAATGACGCCGGATGATATGGCGATTACAGGAATGCGATTTAAAAGAGACAAGCTGACCATAAAAGGAATTGCTCTAACGTTCGAAGATAGAAAAGATTTTGAGATTATTGACGAATATGTTCAGACCCTGAGAGACAATAAAGAATTTTCTGAAAATTTTATTCGCATAAAATATGTTGGACATCAGAAAGTTAATGTCCGAGGGCAGAATATAATTCGTTTTGAGATTATTGGATCAATCAAGAAAGGCGGGAATAAAGTTTATTCCTAAAATAAATCAATGGCAGAAAAAAGAAATATAATACTCTTTGGTGTGCTTATCGTTTTAACGATATCCTACTGGCTTAGTGCTAATTTTTTCATTGGTGATAAGCCGTTTGAGATCAAGGTTTTAGAGCAGGAGGAGACAGAACTGAATGAGAATCTGATCAGCGCCCAGATTCTAGCGAGTAAGCTTGACAGGGTATACACGCTGTTCCAGGAAAATCTTGCACTTTCGCAGCAAGACTCACTTGCTGAAGACGCAAGCCTACCATTTCTAAATGGTCTCACCGATATCTTAGACGACTTAAATATCCAGCTGCTGGGTATAAAACCAAAAGACAGAGAGAGCAAAGGAGAATACTATAAGTCTCCATATGTGATTATGATAGAGTGTTCCTATGAGGAGTTTGGAAAATTTTTAGCGGAGATCGAGCGCTCACCCAGGCTAATCACGCTTAATGAGTATGAGGTTAAGAACGGTGTTGAACGGGTAAAAACAAATATCTCTGAGGAAGATCTTCTTGAGCAAGTTTTTGAGTTAAACCTGGCGACGATCACCCTGGTAAAATCTAGGGCAAAAGGGTAGACATGAGCGAACGATCACTAACTATATGGAAGCTGCTAGTCACATTTTCTTTGCTATCAATCGTAGCAGGAGGATTTAGTCTTTATCCAAAAAATAAAAAATATCGAAACATTATTGCGAAATCATCTAGAACATTTGGGACAGACAAAGAGCTTGAAAATGTAATCGAGTATTTAGAAGAGAGGCTGGAACAGAGAGGCTATTATCAGTTTGGATTGGAAAAACAGCCGATGAGACTAACTAATGTGCTGACGCTAGCGGATGGTAGTGGTCCTAGAAGCAGGCGAAGCCGGAGTGCTCTGAGGGTTTCTATGATCTATCAGAGCCAAAAAAGATTTCAGGCTCAGTTGAACTATCGTGGTAAAATCTATACGGTAAGTTCCGGTGAGTCGGTCCCTAGTATTGGTGAGGTGGTTCATATTGACCAGAAACAGGTTGTTATGAAACGAGAGAACAAGATCCTGTCTTATCCTGCTCCAGGGACAGACAGACAGAACGCTCTAGAAATAAGCGTAGAAGATTTTAATCGAGGTAAGATTTAATGAAAGGGAATAATTGATATGCAGTCCTTAAAAAAGTTATTTATTCTGGTGCTTCCGTTTTTGGTGCTGGTTTATGGACAGGAAACTTCTGGTTCTTCCAGAGGGTCTATAAACAAGCAGGACAAGGAAGAATTGAACCTGGTTACGGTGCACGCGGAGGATGCTCATTTGCCTAGTATCCTTGCGATACTTGCAAAAGAGAGTGGCTATAATATTGTCACAGACCCTAATGTGAACAGGCAAGAGAAAATATCGATCCACTTAGATGATGTTCCGATTGAACAGGCGATCAACCTGGTTGTGCGTGCGGTTGGTTTGAGCTATGAGGTAGTCGGAAACTCTTTCTTAATTGCTGATCCTAAAAAGTTAAAGGAAGAGGTCGGTGTTTCCTCATTTGTGATTGGGCTGAAGTATGCATCGGCGGAAGAGGTGAAGACGATGCTTCAGGATATCTCTGACCAGATTCAGGTAGATATTTCTGGTAATAAATTATTGGTTAATGCTTCCCCAAAGAAAATTGCTGAGATTCAGAATGTAGTAAGGCAGATTGATATACCTGCTATCCAGATTATGCTTGAGACAAGACTTATTGAGGTCGCTGCGGATGCAGAAGAACAGCTCGGTATTGACTGGTCTAGACTATCAAAGATTACAACGATTCTGGCTGAGAATGCGCTTGATGAGGCCACTGGAGGTTCAATCGTTCCGGATGATCAGACTCTAGGTCAGAAGCCGACTACGATGCCATTTGATCCGCTAAAAACGGACCTTGATGATGGCAGCCAGCTGATCCCTAGGTATTTTAGCAGACAGATGACCGCGTTTGATATTACTCTGGACATGCTTATGAAAGAGAATCATGCTGAGGTGCTAGCAGACTCTCGTTTAACAACATTGAACGGTCGTGAGGCATCTATCAAGCTTGTGGATATCGTTCCCTATATACTAAGCTCCGGAGGCGTAGGGGGTCAGGTTCAGGTCCAGCGAGAAGAGGTTGGAATCAAGCTAGACATAAACCCAACGGTAAACACGGACGGGTTTATCACGGTTAAGGTTGAGCCAGAGGTGTCAACTATTTTTGAGTTTATCGGTCCGGATAATAATATACCTCGTGTTAAAAGCCGAAAATCATCTACCACAATTAGGGTGAAAGATGGTGAGAGTATCATCATAGGCGGCCTACTTAGTAATGACAGGAAGCAGACCCTGTACAAGGTACCTATCCTTCATAAGATACCCTGGCTTGGAAAAACATTATTCACCAGTAAGAACCTTGTAGAGAGAAAGACGGACCTGATCATCCAGATCACACCAAGGATCGTTGTTGATAATTATACTGGAATTATGAAAACAGATCGAATGAGGTCTTTTGAGAAGAACCTTCTAGGTGAAAGCGAAGCAGGAAGTAACTATGATCAAGATGGAGAAATAAGTGATTTAGATAATAAACCAACATTTAAAGGCATTTGGAATGATAATTCAACATCAACATTGCCTGAACAAATTGAATCAGACCAAGAATAAGGAGCCTGATATGAAATATAAAATATTAAAATCAGTTTTAGCAGTCTTTGTAGCAGTTTTGATCTTTTCTGGTCTAAGCTGTGATGACCGTAAAGCGAGTGATGCTGTCGAAGAGGAAGGACTTACTCTTACGTTTATAAAGTCTCAGCCTGTTGCGAATGGTGCATCTGTAGGAGAGGCTATTGTTGGATACGCTGGCGTTCTTCTTATTGTAGAGCTCAGAGATGCTGATGGTCAGCCAGTAAAAAATGGTCTAGTTTCCTTTAGTGCAAAAGCGAATGGATCTAGCTATGGAGAGTTTGATGTTAATTCTACATCCACAAACTCTGATGGGATAGTTGTTGTAACCTATTCAGCAAGCAGTGGTTCAGGTGCGGTCGACAATCCTACAACCCCGCTTTATGAAAACGTAGAGGTAACCGCGTATTACAGTGAAAATCTTGAGACCTCTACCCGGTTTGATGTATATGGATCCAAGGACGATGTGTGGCCATACTCCTTTAGCATGACTGATCCAAGCCCGGAAGAGATTATTCTGGCTACAGACACACCATCAAATATCACGTGCAGATTGTTAAACAAGAGTGGAACCCCGGTGAGAAACGTTATCGTCCAGATTGATGCTGGAGATAAGGGTTATATCAAGATCGACGAAAATGTTGTTGACTCTGACACCACAGACAATAACGGCGAGATTAGTTTTAGTTTTCATGATAATGGAGAAGAGGAAAACATTGGGATAGCATCCGTCCGAGCTATTTTCAACCATCCATCTATCAATGCCACGGTGTCTGACACTTCTACAATTTCAATTGTCTCTGAGGTTGGACTGGTCCAAGAGTGCACCTATGTTGAGATTCCTAGCTCGGTCCCGGATCATATTGTTGTTAGAGATGGCGGCGGGATTGAGTCCACATCGATCAAGGCGAAACTTTATGACGATAATGATAATCTTATTGCTGAGCCTAGACTTGTTAGGTTTGTATTAAACCCAGTGATTGAGGGAACCTATCTTGAGGAGTCTGGGGTGACCGATACCAGCGTCTACACCGTAAACGGGATAGCAACTGTTTCTGTAAACAGTGGTACTGCTCCTGGACCCGTGAGGATAGAGGTCGGCGTTGACTGCGACCAGGATGGAGAGTATGAGATTAATGCAAACGCTGTGCCTGTTATTATTGCCTCTGGTGCTCCTTATCATATTGAGCCAGAGTATGATCCAAACTCTACCGAGCCAATCGGCGGTGGTTTTTATAAGACCCAGTGTGCTGCAATCGTATATGACAGGTGGTACAACCCGGTTGAGGACTCGACCTATGTTTACTGGTCTATTGACCCGATTCCTCCGGACACACTTATCGATGCGTTTGTAGAAGGAATAAGTTTTACAGCGAACGAAAATTTAGATGGTGATGTAAACTCTGGAGTGGCCTATAGCACCATAGTCTATTCTACCGATGCGATAGGTGACTTCGGACGCGTTAGGGCTACCACATTTGGATCCGATGGACCGGACGAAGGCACTGAGGCTGACTCTGTGTCTGCATTAATCAATGAAGGTGTCGGGGACGCGGCCATGTTTTTTCTTCCGGGGCAGCTTTTGCTTACAGCGAATGCAACCTATCACGATTTTTCTCTTCCAATAATTACTACTGAAGTAGCAATTAATATCACAGCAATATTGATCGATTTTTATGGAAATCCTGTTGTAGATGCACCAATCTCATTCGTTGGTACTGGAGTGTCGGAATGGAGAGAGGTATACTATGAGGATTATGAAAATGTAGGTATGGATAGTATCGCTGGTACAAATGATTTTGGAGAATTGGATAATAATTGTTTCACCTGGAGAGATTATGGTGTAGATAGGCAAGCAGGTACTAATGATATTGGAGAGGGAAATAATATGCATGATTCATTTGATACGGATGGTGATGGACTTCCTGATGTTACAGAGTCTTGCGAGCCTTTTGTTGATTTTGGTGTGGATGGAGAGGACGGTACCCATGATGAGGGTGAGAGAAATGGTAAGTGGGACGGCTACAGCATGATAAACTGTGAGCCGATTGTACTAACGGACGAAGACGGATATGCCAGAATCCAAGCCGTATTTTCAAGACAATTATGTATCTGGCAGGCTACTGATGAAGAGACTGGTATCTGTACGTTTGAAGACTTTACCGCCTCAATATCATCTACGCTTTTGATACCCCAGATTACAACAAGTGATCCCCTGGATATACAGCTTGTTAGATCACCCTCACTGGTTTGTGGCCCATGACTACCGAGTTTAATCCACAGTTCCAGAAAATAGGGGAGATCCTGGTTCATGCTGGAAAGATAGATGAGAGCAAGCTTAATAGCGCTCTGGCAGAACAGAAAAAGTCCAATGAAAAAATCGGTCAGGTCTTAATCTCCATGGGCGCTATTGATGAGGATGATTTTATTACCGCATTCTCCATGCAGATGGGATACCCTAAGGCAGATAATTTTTTGCTTTTAGAGGCCGACCAGGATGCCGTCAGGTTGATACCAGAGGATTTTGCAAAAACAAATTCAGTGCTTGCTGTAAAAAAATCTGATAAGGCGATTACGATAGTGATGGAAGACCCAGAAGATATTGCAACGATAGACTCAGTAAAACGTCTCACAGGATTAGACACAGATATTGTTGTTGTTGGATCAGAGCTTTTAAACAAGGCGATGGATCAGTTATATGGTGAGATAACCAAAGCCGGCCAGGTAGAGGAGGCGATCCAAGGAATTACGGTTATATCCGGTGATGAGGATTCCTCTGAAGAGGTTGACCTTTCTCCTGAAAATGCGAGTGAGGAAGACGCACCTATCGTCAAGCTTGTAAATCTCATACTGCAGGAGGCGATAAAAGAAAGAGCGACCGATATCCATGTCGAGCCGCAAGAGAAAAAGGTTAACGTGAGGATTCGTATTGACGGCGTCTTGCAGATTATCATGACCCCTCCGGCGACCTCTCTAAGCGGGCTAGTGACGAGAATTAAAATATTGTCAAAGCTGAATATTGCTGAAAAAAGGCTACCCCAGGATGGCAGGTTTTCCATTAAAACAGCTGCAAAGGATATAGACGTTCGTGTATCGATATTGCCTACTATCTATGGTGAAAAAATAGTTATGAGGCTGCTTGATAAGAGCGGGTTTGATTTTAACCTTACGACCCTTGGTTTTCCAAAAAAGAATCTTGGCGTTTTTAAAAAAGTGATCAGTCAGCCCTATGGTATGGTCGTCGTTTCAGGTCCAACAGGCTCGGGTAAGTCCACCTCATTATATGCTGCCTTGAAAGAGATTAAGGATGAGAAAACCAATATTACAACGGTTGAAGACCCTGTAGAATATCAGCTAGATGGTATCAGCCAGGTTCAGGTTTTTGACGATATAGGTCTCACGTTTGGTTCAACCCTGCGCTCTATTCTTCGTCAGGATCCTGATATACTACTTATCGGAGAAATAAGAGACGGAGAGACGGCTGACATTGCCGTAAAATTTTCCCTTACTGGGCACCTAGTTTTTTCTACGGTTCATGCTAATGACGCACCGGGTACACTGACTCGCTTACTTGATATTGGTATTGCCCCATTTTTAGTTGGCTCTTGTTTAAACCTGGTAATGGCACAGAGATTAGTCAGAAAGTTATGTCGAAAGTGCAAAGAAGAGTATGCACCTACTGCGGAAGAGCTTGCTCTAATTGGCCTAACAAAAAAAGTTGTAAAAAAGAAACTCTTCAGGATTAAAGGATGTGCAGATTGTAGAAACACAGGATACAGAGGCAGGACCGCTATTTTTGAGATGATACCAATGACCAGAGAATTAAGAAAGCTCGTTTTCGACAACGCAAACGAGGATGAGATTCGGCAGGCCGCGATCAAAAATGGTATGGTAACACTTCGTGACGCTGGCAACGAGCGTGTATTGGATGGAACGACTAGCGTGGAAGAGGTTCTAAGGTCAACGGTGGAGGACTTATAGTGGCCGTATTTCACTATCTAGTAAAAAATGACGAAGGCAGCAGGAACGAGGGAGATATTCGCGCTGAGTCCATGGACCTTGCTCTACAGAAACTTACTACGAACGGTCAGATAGTCATTACCCTAAAAGAGATTGACACAACTTTTGACTTTCTGGGGCCTTTCTTAGATGAGATCAATCTCACGTTTGAGAGAATTAAAAATAGAGTTCCACTGGCAAATATTGTATTTTTCACGAGGCAGCTAGCGACCATGTTTAGCGCAGGACTTACTCTCGAGAGAGCGATACAAGCTTTAGCTGTTGAGGAAAAGCATAAAAAGTTCAAAAAAATACTTACCGAGGTTGGTTCTAGCATACGCAAGGGGTTAAACCTGTCAGAGTCTTTAGCCAGACACCCGGGCGTTTTTAATAATCTTTTTGTTGCAATGACCAAAGCCGGAGAGGTTAGTGGTAACCTGAATGATATCCTTGATCAGCTCGCATCTTACCTGGAAAATTTAGATGATACCAGGAGGAAGGTAAAGGGTGCGATGACGTATCCTATTTTTATGGTGATTTTTCTTGGCTGTATGGTACTGGCAATGCTCGTCTGGATCATTCCGAAATTTTCTGATGTATATGCTCAACTTGGGGCATCACTCCCTGGGGCAACGAGAAAGATGATGGAAGCGAGTGCGTGGGTAGCAGAAAATTTAGGTTTTATGTTCTTTAATTTTATTTTAGTGTTTTTGATTGTGTTTTTAATCTCAAAAACGCAAAGAGGTGGCTTTGTCATTGACTCGATAAAGCTGAAGATTCCTGTTTTCGGTAATCTATTAGACCAATCTATTTTAAATAAATTTTGTAAGACATTTGGTATTTTAATCGGTGCCGGTGTTCCTGTGCTTGAGGGCATGGCGCTATTAAAAAAAGTTGTGGGTAATAGAGTATATGAAAAAGCAGTTGCGGACGCTTCTAACTATATTAGAGATGGTTACAATATATCCACAGCACTCAGGAGGACAGAGATTTTCCCGTCTATTCTTCTGCAGCTTGCCTCTACCGGCGAGGAGACTGGAGAGATAGATGACTTGCTAGACAGGGCCGCTGATTATTATCATAAACAGGTTAATGCGTTGGTTGATCGCATGACGACCCTTATTGAGCCTCTTTTAATCTTGTTGGTTGGTGCGGTTATTGCTCTGATGGTTGTACTCACCTACTTGCCCGTGTTTCACCTTGGATCCGCATTACAGTCTGGTTTATAATGGATATCATTATTACAATATCTATCTTGGTACTTGGAGTCTTATACGGAAGGCTACTTAAGTCAACCGTAAACTGGCTTAATGTAGATGGCTTTCAGATTGATCAGGGTGATTTCAAAATGGAATTATTTTGTGTTGGAGCCTGGCTATGGGCATCTCTTAGTCTACAGCCAATGGAGGGAACAATTTTCGCTCTCATTGCTGGTATCCTTTTCACGATAAGCTGGATTGATTTCAATACATATCAGATACCATTGCTGTTAATTATCGTTAGTGCGATTGCAGCAATATTTGGAGTTTTATTTGAACTGACCAGCATAAAAAGTGCTATTTACGGAGTAGTAGTTGGATCAATTATTCCTCTGGCGCTGATTGGGCTGACATATTTGATCACAAAAAGGCAGGGCATGGGATATGGTGATATTCAGCTTGGTTTCGTTTTAGGAGTCTGGCTCGGTCCTGTAAGAATGGCACTTACACTGTTTGTCGCTTCTTTATTAAGTTTAGTCGTTTGGCTTATTCTATCAGGAATCAATGGATTTGAGAGAGATAGGGCGCTTCCGTTTGCTCCATATTTGGCTATTGCAGGTCTTGGAACCTTCGTCGGAAGTGTTTATTTTCCCTCTTTGTTTCATTATCTAATTATATATTAGAGAGATATTTAAATGTTTCGCATACTAATACTATCAATATTTTTTATTTGCAATCTCACGGCAGCGGTTGCAGATATTCCAGTCAATGAAGAATCTGGTTTTACATATTCTTTAAAAGAAAATGGTAATGGATCTGTTAGATATCTAACTCCAGAATACAGTTTTCAATCATTTATTGGAACAGATGGTAATACCTACAAAAAACCAATACTGTTAAACGCTAGTCAAATTTCCGACCCAGGCCAGCCCGATCTTCCTTCTAGCAGCACTTTTATCGCAGTTGACGCTGCAAAAACATATTCGATTAATGTAAATATAATTTCATCTCAGTTTACCGATGATATCGAAATTTTACCAAAAAATTCATGGGAGAATGATGCTGGAATCTCGTTTAGTAAGGGAGAGGTATATAGTAGTGCAGAGTTTTATCCTGAAAATATCGCTAGTATATCAGAGCCCAAGGTCATGCGTGAGCTTACTATTGTAAATCTTACGGTGTCACCGTTTCGTTATTATCCTCAGCAAAAACGCCTGGAAGAGTTTACAGAAATTGAGATTGAGCTTGTGGAAACCGGCGAATCAGATAATACAATATTTCAGCCTGTAAAAAGATCTAGAGCGTTTGAGCCATTGTACGAATCTCTGATCGCTAACTATGCTTCTTTAGAGAGAGATAATATTCCGTACCAGAGGCCATCAATCTTGTATGTGCTACCTAGTAATATTGGCAACCTATTGGGTACGGTTAATGTTTTAATGGACTGGAAGCGACGTGTTGGTTATGAGGTTAACTATATCTCGAGCTCAAGCATTGTGAATAGCGCGAGTGATTTAAAAAATTATATTGAGACGGCCTATCAGGCCTGGGAAAATCCTCCAGAATATGTAACGATTATTGCTGATGCAGAAGGCAGCTATGATGTACCAACTCACTTTGAAAACTGGAGTGGATACAATGGTGAGGGTGACCATCCTTATAGTACAATCGTGGGAAATGATTTGCTTCCTGAAGTGTTTCTCGGAAGACTATCCTTTGACAGTCAGAGCCACCTGCAGACAATCATAAGTAAGACATTCAACTATGAGTCAAGTCCATATATGGGAGAGAACTGGTTTCAGAGAGCATGTCTTGTTGGAGATCCTTCTTCTTCAGGTATCTCTTGCATAATCACAAATGATAATATCAAGGAAGTTCTAGAGTTACATGGTTACAATGATATAAGAACCGTCTATTCTGGTTCATTTCCAAGCCAGATGACCAATAATTTAAGCGACGGTTTAGGATTTTTTAATTACAGGGGCTACTATGGAGTTAGTGGATTTAACAGCAGTAATGTGAATGCAACAAACAATGGTTTTATGCTTCCTATAGCGACCGTGATTACATGCGGTACTGGATCTTTTGCAAGTGATGAGTGCCTGGCAGAGGCATTCTTGCGCGCTGGAACAGCATCAAACCCTAAGGGTTCGGTAGCCAGTATTGGGACCGCCACATTGGGTACCCATACGATGTTTAATAATATGGTTGACATGGGTTTTTACTATGGCGCGCTAATGGAAGATATAAATTCAGTTGGTGGTGCACTTATGGCCGGAAAGTTATGGCTATCTAGAGCGTATCCGACAAATCCAAATAATTTTGTATCTACTTTTACTCATTGGAATAATCTAATGGGTGATGCTTCTTTACAGATGTGGACCGCTTATCCGGAGATGCTGAACGTTATGCACGCATATTCTCTAACAAGAGGCACGAACTTTATTGACATCAGCCTAACAAACAGCGGAGGGAATCCCGTAGAAGAGGCATGGGTCACGATATATAAAGAGGGTGAGGTTCTTGAGTCTGGATATAGTGATAATAATGGTTTTGTTCGGATCAATGTTCCCACTACTCAGGTAGGTGAAATACTTATTACTGTGACAAAAAAGAATCACTACCCATATAAGAGTTCATTTCAAATATATGATCCAGGACCAAGTGTAAATGTATACTCGGACTATATTACGATTAACGATAATGGATCTGGCACTTCTAGTGGTAATGGCGATGGCATCATTAATGCTGGTGAGGTTATTGACCTGGTCATTGCGGTTTCTAACTATGGTAGTGAGAATGCAACCGGTATTGTTGGTACCATAACCTCTGAGAATTCTAATGTTACTATTATCAATGATAACTTTTCTTATGGAGACCTGGGTTCTGGTGATATTGTTAACAATGCTTCTTCACCATTTACTTTTAGTGTTAATGATGATGTCCATCATGGGGCAGAGATTAAACTACTTTTGATTCTGGCGAATGAAAGTGGATACAGTTCCGTCGGCTATGTTGGGCTAATTGTTGCCGGGAAGAACCTTTATGCCTATGGGGTGGATGTTGCAGGAAGCAGCCAAGATGTATTAACAAGTGGTCAGACGTCTACGGTTCATATAGAGCTTCATAATAGTGGATCTACCTCTGCCTTGAATATCAGTGGCCAGATCACATCGGCTTCTACAGCGATTGAGATATTAGACAATACTGGAACCTGGTCAGCTGTTTATCCAGATGGATTTAGTTCTAGCTCAGGCAATGGAAATTCTTTTATCATAAGTGCAGTGGAGGATGTGATACCTGGAACTATAGCTCATTTGATTTTATCTATAACCACAGAGGACGGGTATACAAACTCATCAGTGATTCCTATACAGATTGGCATTCCTACAGTGATGGACCCAACTGGTCCTGATTCTCATGGATACTATATCTACGATAGCGGAGACATAGACTACTTGCTCGCTCCTGTTTACGATTGGGTTGAGATAGATGCTCGTTATGGTGGGAGTGGCACCTACCTAAGTTATCTTGATGATAACGGAGACGATGATGATGATGTAGAAACGGTTGACCTGCCGTTTGACTTCATGTTTTATGGCCAGGTGTATGATAAGATCAGCATTTGTTCCAATGGGTGGATCGCATTTGGTGAGACAGACATGAGTTCATTTAGGAATTATCCTCTTCCTGGAGCAGGCGGACCCGGGAAAATGGTTGCAGTATTTTGGGATGATCTAAAACTGACAAACTCCGGCCGCGTATATACCTGGTATGACACTAATAATAAAGTGTTTATTGTTCAGTGGTCAAGAGTTAGGACATATCAAAATAATTCGACCGAAACGTTTCAAATTATTTTAAGAGATCCAAACCATTACATGACCCCAACAAATGATGGTGAGATGTTGATCCAATATATGGATTTTACTAACAATACTACTGGAAGCTACAGCTGGAGTCAGATCCATGGAAACTATTGTACTGTAGGAATTGAAGATCATACAATGACCCAAGGTTTGCAGTATACTTTTAATAACACATATGCAGATGCTGCGATGCAACTTTCTGATGAAACAGCTATTCTTATCACTACTCGTGGTAGCGAGATGCGTCTTGATGGTGATCTTAATACAGATGGAATGGTTGATGTCAATGATATACTAATCTTAATAGACCATATAGTTACAGACCAGACCCATTTTAATCCATTTTTGGCTGATATTAATTCCGATGGAGTGGTGAATATATTGGATATGGTAAGGCTCATTCAGATGGTAATGGGTTACAACTGATAACCTGAAGAAGCTCGTTATATTATGTTATTCTCGCCCTTAATCATTCTTGGGGCACTTGCTCTAGTTTTAATAGCCTCTGGTCTACTAGAATTTCGATATCATCAACTTGTTCTATCGAGTATTCCGATTCGTATCCACGTCAACGGTACAAGAGGCAAGTCTAGCGTTACCAGGTTAATCGCTGCTGGTCTAAGAGCAGGTGGCAAGCGTACTCTCGCTAAAACAACAGGTACTGCTCCTAGGGTTATTGATTCAAAAGGAATAGACAGGATTATACACAGATTGCGTAGACCATCGATCGGAGAACAGGTGAGACTGCTTAAATACTTCTCTAGTGAAAAGCCGGATGTCGTTGTAATGGAGTGTATGGCTGTACAACCACAGTATCAATGGATTTCTGAACACCAAATGGTTAAATCTCATATTGGAGTGATCACAAACGCTCGTCCGGATCATTTAGATGAAATGGGCCCAACTGAGGTTGATGTAGTAAAATCTTTGTGTAACTCAATACCAGTTGGTGGAACACTTGTAACTGCAGAAGATAAGCATAAAGACATATTACAATCTGTTGCTGAACGTAATCGATCAGAGATATTCTTTTCTGATGAATCCTCTGTGTCTGAAAATGATTTAAATAAATTTGGTTATATTGAGCATCCTCAGAATATAGCAATTGCTCTAGATGTTTGTCATAAAATGGGCGTCGCGAGAGATATTGCTCTGAGCGGTATGCACAGTGTACAACCAGATCTTGGTGCTTTGGTTGTGTGGAAGCTGTTAGGCAAAAAGGGATCGATACAGTTTGTCAATGGTATGGCCGCAAATGATCCGGTATCTACCTTACAGATATGGAAGTTTGTAATTGACCGATATCCAACAACTAGTGGCACTGCAGTTTTCTTTAATTCTCGCGATGATAGGCCTCTCAGGACAAAGCAAATGTTGGGGCTAACTTTTGAAGAGATCAAGCCAGAGTATTTTATTATTAGAGGAGACAAGATAGAAACAAAGGTTAGAAGGCTAGTGCATCATTCTCCAGATACTGAGGTTATGATTTTCCCTCTTAGTGATTCAATTGATGAGGTATATGAATCTATCCTGAGTTTGCCTGATGATGTCCTAGTGTTTGCAATAGGAAATCAGGTAGGAGCCGGCCAAGAAATATTACAGAAACTATCTGAGAGTAGAGATCATGATTGAGATAAGCATAGGTCTGGGAATCATTTTAAGCCTGGTTCTTTCAGAGGCTCTTGGTGTCACCGCTGGAGGAATAATTGTCCCAGGATATATTTCTCTTTTCTTGGATCAGCCTGTTCAGGTCGTTTCTACTTTCTTGGTTGCGATATTGGTCTGGCTGATTATAAAAGGATTAAGCAAGATCATGTTTTTATATGGAAAAAGAAGAATAGTTCTGGCACTCATTCTTGGATTTTTCTTTGGATATTTATCAAGGACAATATATGTAGACACCGAAAGCATAAAAAGTGTAGCGGTTATTGGGAATATAATACCAGGCCTGATTGCAAACTGGATGGATCGTCAGGGTGTAGTCAGGACAGTGTCAGTAGTCTTACTTACTGCGGTTATAGTAAAACTATTGGTAATTATATTATTCGGGGGAACTATATTTGAATAATTATAAAAAACAGCCATTTATACCTGCTATACAAAAGACATCTACACTTGTCATTTTATCCGTTATCGGAGTATTCAGTTTTATAGTATCTATCAATAGTACGACCATTGATATATCACCATCATATGACCTAAAGATAAAAGCTGCTAGCCTAATGCAAGAGTCAATGATGTTACTAAAAAATAACAGAATGGAATCTGGTGTATTTATAGATGATGAGAATGACCCAAATGAAACTGGCCTAGTTGGAAGACCATTTAGCCTGATAACAACCGATGAGGGTGATCTTGATGCTAAGCTGACAACCTTAGACCCGAATTTTTCTGCTGGTATGGTTGAGCTAATGCTTGAAATGAGTTTACAAAAAGGTGATACTATTGCAATACTTTTAACGGGATCTATGCCTGGTGCAAATATTGCGGTCCTGACTGCTGCAAAGGCAATTGGTCTGGTGCCTATTATGATTACCTCAGTAGGGGCATCGCAGTGGGGAGCGAACCATGTTGACTTTACCTGGCTAGATATGGAGGAAATATTGTATAAAAAAGGCTTTATCAGCAACAAAAGTATTGCTGCTTCCATTGGCGGTCGGAATGATATGGGTAGATTACTTAGTCCTGCTGGGCGGGAAATTATCGTAAGTAATATATCGAAACATGGACTTCCGATTATTAAAAAAACAAAGCTTGCAGAAAATATTAAAGAGCGTATGAATCTGTTCGATAGGTATAATAATATAGAAGACTATAGTGCGATGATAAATATAGGTGGCGGAGTAGCCAGTCTAGGGACAAGCTTTAACTCTAAGCTATTGCCAGCTGGTATTGTTGAAAGAGCTGATGTAATGAATATTTCACTAAAAGAAGGAGGGATTGAAGGAGCATTATCTAAGTTTTCAAAAAAGAATGTTCCTATATTACACGTTTTAAATATTAGATCTTTAACTGAACAGCTTGGCATGCCTTTTGCGCCTATTCCAATTCCCGAAATAGGATCTGGAGGATTATACGCTGTAAAAAGGTATAATATTTTTGTTGCCACAGTCTGCCTGATAATAGTTTGCGGACTAGTGTTTGCAGTTGGGTATCATAGTAAACAAAAAATTAAGGAACATCTCGTAGACCATGAGCCGGATAGTTTATTATAAAATATTTGCGGTCATTTTATTTTCTTTTTCTGATATATATCTATATGGAAAATTATTACGTCCTGTAAGAGACCGAGATCAAAAAGAAATTCTGGTAATAAACTCTAAAAGGAGAGTGTATTACCCGATAAAAGAGGGTGGTTTACTTTATAATGTAAGCGGCCCAACAAGGGCAGAGTTTATTAGCAGATATCCTGTGCTTCGTGGGAAGAAAAAGAGCCACAGTTTTAGCTATGTTATTGTTTTAAATGCAAAAGACACTATCAAGGTTAATCATCGCTACAAGGTGCAGTCTTCAATACGCTCAATACAGCATCCAAAACACCGTTATACTTATTCGGGAAACTATTTTATTAATCTACCAAAAGGAAACAACAATATTGAGGTGTTAGGCAGAGAAGAGTTGAAATATCCAGTGCTTTTAAGGCTTCTTTCAAAAGAGTTTGAATCTATAGGCAAGAATCAGGAGGTGCTAACTCCGATGGTGCACAAAGATGGAGTAAAGATAGATTTGAGTGGGAAACAAATCAATTATTTTGAGTGCACCAAGGATATTCCTCTTCAGATTGAGGCAACAGGTCCGAAAACAATAAGAATAATTAGCAGACTAGAGTTCACAGATAAGATGGGTAGCGAAGAGTCATACCGTATCCATATTAAAACCGGAAAAAAGGTTGTGGGGACCTATTTTTTTAATACCGAGCGCTCCTCTTCATCGACCATTCCAAATCGTCTAGATAGAGTTCCTGGAAAATGGCGTTCTTGTGAGATTAAGGTTCCTAGCGGTAAACACACTTATTCTGTTGAAGTTTCTGATAAGGGAAAGACCGTCCTTACACGTTTTATGTTATACTGATGCAACATTCTTTAATTACAGTTTCTTTTTTATTAGTGGGATCGCTCATGGCCACTACACCGCTAAATCTACATATAAGCTATCACAGTGGTTATGATAGCAATGTAATGAGGTTTTCGCTAAAAGAAATAGAAAATGTTGCTGAAAATAAAGATGTGATGGGTGGTGCAAATACGTTTGACAGTTATATAAATAAAATAAATACTCATTTTCAGAAAACTATATTTGAAATAGATAAGAAAGAATTAAGTATGTCCTCATCTTTTAATCTTTCTAGCTACGCCCATAATCCTAATAGAAGCTATTGGTCTGGAGACTTTTCTACGGTCTATAAGTGGGGATCTTATAGAAACCTAAAATATTCATTGAGACACTTAAATAGTTATTATCTAAGGCATTACACTAATAGAGATGTATCTACAAATAGTCTCAGGCCTTGCTATTTTTCCGATAGGGATCAGATAGTTTCCCTGACTATGCCAATAAGAAATAGAATCTGGTATAGTATTGGGGCTGGATATTTACAGCGATATTATGATAACACTTTTACCGAGTTTGACCTTGATATTTACTATGCAAGGTTAAGATTAAATAAAAGAATAAAGAAGTTTGGAACTGTTTCTTTACAACTCGATAGAGTCAGTGCAGAGAATATTACATACAATAAAACAGCTGTATCCAGTAATTTTGACCGATCTTATGATGCGATGGAGTGGTATCTGCCTATAAAATTGGATAGATCATTATCTTATTTTAATCAGGCTGGACTCTCATTTAGGCAGGAAATTAGGGTCTATGATGCAGAGGCCTTGGACGATGCGCTGCATTCTGGAAGAAATCACAAAGATCTAAAGATAGACCTTTGGTTAAATAAGAAAATCGGTGACATGCTTGATATTACTCTTAGCTCCCGTTTCAGAAAAAGAGACACAGAATCATCCTATGACTGGGTAAAAGATCTAAAGAGTTTTAAACAGATGCAGTTCTGGTGTAAAATTAAGTGGGCTTTCACCTATGATAAATATTAAAAAAGTTATATTTATTCCTATCATTTTGTTTTTTATTGGCTGTATCCAGCCAAATGAAGAGAGTATATGGTCAGTTTCTGAGGAAGCGGTTTTTTCAACATATGGTTTCTGCAGAAATGTATCTGTAAGTAATGATGTAGCATATGTTGCTGCTGGTCAGTCTGGTGTACAAATTTGGGACCTGAATTCGGGAGAACGTTTGCATGAGTTTTTTGGTTATTCTCAAGATGGTTCTTACTTGGAGTTTGATGATATAGCGCTGGTACAAAGGGATGTGGAAAACGAATTGATTTTTGTTACCGAATCTAACAAAAAAGTAAAAGTATTTCACTTTGGTGATGACAGCGAATTTCTTTACCGAAATGAGATCATGAGCGATAATACAAAAGATTTCATTTCTTTTTATCTTCCTGGAAATAGGTTTACTATGTTTGTAGCAGACAATGATGATGGACTAAAATGGGGTACTTATAGGTCCGATACTACGAATGTGTTTAACCTGGAGATTATTAACTGGATGCCTTTAAGCGGCGGAGAGGTCGCCACAGATGGAAAACCTCTTGGCATTGACAGTGATGGAGTTAGCAGAGTGGCAATGGCAGTAGATCAGCTCGGAGTTGAGTTCTACGATATAGATACGCTTGGTTCCGAGCCAGTGCTGAGTTCAAAATACGACCTTGATGGAAATGCAGAACAGGTAGAGCTTACGGATATAGGTGCTTTTGTATCATGTGATGATTTTGGGGCATATTTCTTGACCGAAAACTATATTAACTCTGGTCAGGGATCAGTCATACACTTTGCTGAAGACCTCACGGTAGACCACATATCAGTAAAAGACAATGTTGCGGTACTTAGTATTGGACCTAGAGGCATAGCCTTGTATGATATTTCTGATCCTTTAAAACCAGAATCAAGGGGGATTTTTGATGTTGGCTATGTTTATAGAAGTAAGTTTTGGAATAATAAACTACTTTTGTGTACCAGATCAGGATTAAGGATTGTAACAATTAATTCATAATATTTTATGCGGAGACTTTATTCAATGATTGTTCGATTATTTCTTTTTCCTATTCTCAGTGTGTTTGCTAGAGCTGAGGTAATAGATATCAATACTGCTACGCCAATCAGGCAGGGTGTTCATATTGAGTGGTACAGAACAGTGTGCCCTGGTAATGATGGTGCAGCGATCTTTGTATGGTCAGATACTCGATATGGTATGCGTAATGTTTTTGCTCACAAGATTGATAAAAATGGTAACTTTGTTTGGGGTGAGTCTGGAGCCGTGATCACTGATCTTCCAGGTAGACAGGAAGATCCAGTCGCAATAGAAGACGGATCTGGTGGTGCTTTTATCGCATGGGTTGACTATAGGTTTGATGACTCAGGTGATATATTTATCCAGCATGTGGATAATAGTGGGAATATACTAATGGCCCCTGATGGTGTTGCTCTTGCACAACAAATCGGACAGCAGATATCAATCAATATGTGTACAGATAGCCTTGGTGGTGTTTTTGTAACCTGGCAAGATAAACGAGGCGGGGTAGATGATGATATCTATGGAACACACGTAGGGGCAGATCATAGTATAATATCTCCTGGTAGCGGTGTTGCAATAGTGTCTGAGGGTGGCACCCAGTCTGCAAAGAGTATTGAATATGCAGGGAATAATGAGGCGTTTATTTGCTGGTCTGATGCAAGACTAGGTGAAAATATCGATATATTTGGACAAAGGGTAGATATGAGTATGCAATCTCTTTTTGAGGAGAATGGCATACCTATTGCTAATACCCCGGGTCTAGAGACCAGGCCTAGAGTAACCTTTGTAACTAATACAACATCATTTGTCACATGGAAATCAGGCGATGAAAACGCTAGAATACTTTATCAGTTTGTTGATCATACGGGTCTTGTTTTTGGAGATGCTAAGGCTGTATCAGAGTTTGATGCGATACAGACTGCTCCAAGGGTTAAAAGAAGTAAAACGGGAGAAGTATTTGTCCAGTGGAAAGATCTACGATTTGATCCTGTGGATGGTGACATTTTCATGCAAAAGGTAGATGCTAATGGTGACGCACTCTGGTCTAATGGGATTCAGGTTGATCCATCTGAAGGAGTAAACTTTAGTGGAAGATTTTCAGCAAATAATGCCGGAGGGTTTAATATTTTTTGGGAGAAGGGTGTTTACCCAGAGGTTGATATAATTTTTCAAAGTTTTGATGAAAGCGGACAACCATTAAGTGAACAGGCTCTGGTTGTTGCTGGAGGTGATGGATACCAGTTTGCACCAAATATCATTCAAGGGTCAAGCGACAGTGTGTTTGTTGTTTTTGCGGATCAAGGTAGTGGAAGTATTGACCTTAGGTTTCACTATTTTAAAGGAATATCTCCATTACTAAATGATAACGGAGCATTAGGTTTTAAAGGACTTGACGGTAATATTAAATATAACCATGCATTTACTAGCGCTAGTCAGAATGTGCTTCTTATGTGGGAAGACAATAGGGAGACAAAAAAGATTTATGGGAACCGCCTAACAGAAGGCGTGCTGTCTCATTTCAATGGGAACCAGGTTTCTTTTTCTGATAATTCGTCAACAGAGATCGATCTTTCTAGTCCGTTTATTATTAACACTAGTACAGGAGTATATACTGCAACGTTTGATGCAACAGAAACCCCTAAAAAAATCCGTATAAACAGGCTGAGTAACGGTATAGAAAATGTGTGGAGTCAGAGTGGAATAGCATTAACCCCGCAAAATGATCAGAGAAACGCCTATCTCGTTGAAATGGGTGGTGAAGGAGTAGGCTGTTTTTGGTCAGAAAGTAGGTCATTTATTAATGGTTTTGATATCTACTTTCAGGCAATAGATATCAATGGTGCGATTCAGCTCGATGCAGGTGGAGTTGTTGTAGCTCAGTCTAATGGTGATGACTATATAAAAGATATAGTACCAACTCCAGATGGTCATTACTTGATCTTTTGGGTAGAAGAAATATGGCCAGCGTCTAGATTAAAATTCAATAAGATAGACGCAAATGGTAACACGGTAATTGGGTGGCCACCTAGCGGACACAGTCTCAGCAATCAATCCCTTGAGGCGAAGAATATCAGTGTGAAAAAGATATCTGATTCTGGTGGTGTTTTAGCTGTTTGGAATCAGGATGGTAATTTTAGTGATATTTATGCACAGAAAATCAACTGGGAGGGAGCAGTACAGTGGGAAAATTTTGGCGTTCCAGTTTGTACGGCAGATAACGATCAGTCAGCGGTTTCCTTTGATATTGATAGTGATGGTTTGTATGCATTTATTTCCTGGGAAGATTACCGTAATGGAACAGATTATAATATTATTGGAAAAGAGATTAATATCAATTCTGGGAACTTTTCTTCAGAAGATATATATTTTTCATCAGACACAACTAGTCAACAAAGGCCACTTGTAAAAGCTGTCGCTCCCGGTGAGTTTATATTAATATGGGAGGATGGTAGAGGGTACTATAATAGTGATCCGCTACTTATTAATGGAGTAGACCTTTATGGATCAGCATTTATTGTTGGCTCAGGCCGCACAACCGGTATAGATGGTATACCTATTTCTATTGAATATCACAATCAGAAGAAAGCACAGATGACTAAGTATAATGGTGAAGACTATTTGCTACACTGGATAGATCTTAGGAGCTCTGGAAAAGAAGAACTCGCAAACTATTATGCCAAGACTATTAGAAGATCAGATATTTTAAGTGCGGGAGGCAAAGGAATAACTTCCTCATTGCCAAACGCATTTAGTGTGGAATCCGCATATCCTAATCCCTTTAATGGTAAAATCAGTTTTGATTTTATAGTCCCAAGTCCTGGCTTGATTGAATTTCGGGTGTTTGACATTAATGGTAAGCTGATTGCAGATTATATTATTCTTAGTAGTTTTCCTGGAAAACATAATATCTCTTGGGATGGAAGGGATCGATTTGGTCGATTAGCATCTAGCGGAGTATATTATTATCAGTTTAAGTTAGGTGACTATATTAATAAAGGTAAGATTACCTACCTAAAGTAATACTTTAATAATTCTGGTTCCAAATTAATCGTATGCGTACTTTCACAAAATATTTAGTGATATTCTTGTTTCCAGTGGTATTCACCCAACCCCTGGATGACAGATACCACACCTATGATGAGATCATCAATCTAGTTGATTCTCTTTCAAGCATAGAGTCATATCAAGACTGGTTTATGGTGGATACAATAGGTTATTCTTCACAGGATAATATTCCAATAATAGCGGTAAAAGTTTCTGACAATGTTCTTTCTAAAGAGGATGAACCTCGGGCCCTGTTTATAGGTCAGGTGCATGCCGAGGAAATACTTGGAGTGGAAATTGTATTAGACCTAATGATGGACCTGCTTGATCCACGTCCTGAGGATTTTAACCACATGAATATTTTAAAATCATACCTTGAAATATGGATCGTCCCCTCAGCAAATCCCGAAGGATTAGGTGTGGTTCATGAGGGACTTGATCTGACCTATAGAAAAAATAAGTCTGATTTTTCTGCAGCAGGACCTGTGCCCAATGGGGTTTTTGATTATGAGCCATCGATTGGCAATGATATTGATGGTGTTGATTTAAATAGAAATTTTTCGTTTAACTGGACATTTGGTGATACGTTCCTTGTTTTTGATGATTCTGACTATGGTTCCCACTATGACTACTACAGAGGACCGCAGCCTTTTTCTGAGAAAGAAGCTGTCGCCATAAGAGATCTTGCGTTAGAAAATGATTTTGTTTTTTCTGTCGTTTGGCACAGTTCTAGATCTGGAAGGCTATCTGAGAAAGTGTTCACCTCTTGGCAGTGGGAGGATAACAAGCCATCTCCTGATTCTGAACTAATGAAAGGAATCGCTGATACATTTTCTGAGCTCATGGAGACGGAGGATGGAACGGGAAACTATCTATCCGTTTTTAGTGGATCAAGAAATGGTAAGCTTCATGATTGGTTTTACAGAGAAACAGGCTGCATCCAATATCTGATTGAGTGCGGAACCTCAAACATACAGCCTGATAGTGTTCTTATTGAGAATACAGTTTTTAGGACAAAACCTGCCATGGTTTATTTACTTGACAGGGCTATTGGTTACAACACGGACGCTGGTCAGGCTACGGGTATTATTTTTGATCAATATACTGGGCTTCCTATTGAAGGCGCACATGTGGAGATTGATGAACACACTGGATCTGTGCTTAAACCGCGTCTAACCAATGAATTTGGGCGATATAGGCGTATCCTAAATGCAGGCACATATCATTTGAACGTTTCGAAAAAAGGGTATCTTCCTCAAGATAATATCTTTGTCGCTAACAATAGTGGTATCACCACAAATGATTATTATTTAGAGCCAGCTCCATCACACTCTCTGCAGCTTGGGCTTGATTATAGTGCTATGCCTGATACAGTAGAGTGCATTCTTATTAGTGATTTTGACTCGGATAGTTTGGTCTTATTTAGTTCAAATAATTCTATAGAGCTTAATGAAGGAAACTGGACCATTATTGTCAATCCGCTAGGTGGAACTCCCTGGGAAAAAACTATATATTTAGATAGAGACACTAGCTTTACCATACCTGTCGATCCATCTATAAGCTATTTACTTAGCCATGATTGGGACTGGAATAGTCAAAATGGAAGCTGGTTTATTGATAATGGTACTCTTCATTCGCAAGAAAGTTTGTACTATGATAATAATGATTCGCTATTGGGCCTCAAGTGGATAGATACAGAGTACTACGATCTCATTGGATCAAACCGTATCATTTTTTCCATCGATCACCGATATGAAACAGAGTGGGACCATGATTCTGTTGGCATTTCTATATTGGATACTAATAATATGGTTATACACAAATATGGTTGGAGCGGGGATAAATGGGAAGGATATCAAAAGGATTATACTTCAGTCATCAAAGAAATGGGGTTTGGTATGATCAAGGTCAGGCTATGGTTTAAAACTGATTTAACAGTAAACTATCGTGGTTGGGAGATTAATCAGCTTCGGATGCATGCTGTTAATGACAATTATTTATCCGCAGAGACTGTATCATCAAACAACCCGCCCCAGATAAATTTTGGATTTAGAAGTATATTTCCTAACCCTTCTTATGGAAAATTTCAGCTAGAGATTGGTTCCTGGCAGGGTGGACCAGCAAAAATAATGGTGTATAATGTACTAGGTCAGCGGATTATGTCTAGATCAATAGACATTTCAAACAAGGGGGATCTTTTTCTTGATTTAGATTTTACAGAATTGAACAAGGGTCTAGTAAGTTCGGGTATGTTATTTATTGCTGTTGAGTCTAATAATCACAAGGTTGTTCGTAAATGCATTATGCTAAAAAATTAATTTTTTTTATTTTTTGTCTTGGGATATTATTCTCAGGTCAAAAACGTTTTAGAGGCCTAGAAAAAGAGCAAATACTCCACTCTAAGATCCCAATTAGTTTTGTACATCATATAGCCTCAAACTATGATCTTTTACCACAGCAGTTATCTGCTGTTAGAGGAAGTTATCTGATTATAGCAAGAGAAGGTTTGGTAAATCAGGGCTATGTAGATGTGTTTGCAGATTTTAAGAAAACGCAAGGTTTTGATGTCAGTGTTATCGCTTTGTCTGATTCGGAGCTAGATGTGAATACCGTTCAGGATTATATTACTCAATACTATAATGATGATCCAATGCTTGAGTATGTGCTTCTTATTGGTGACGTGGATGGTTTTTCAGAGATCCCATCTTATTACTATGGTCCGGAGAATGATGTAACAGATCAAAAATACACTCATCTTTCAGGAGATGACTTTATACCAGATGTTTTTATTGGCCGTATCTCTGTTGATTCTGCTTATGAGCTTGCGGTGATTATGTTGAAAACGATCGCCTATGTACGTGAGCCCTTAGCCTATAATCAAGATTGGCTTGATAGGGCGCTTATTGTTGCTGGTAACTATTCTAATACCCCGCCCATTCCGATCACACCAAAGTGGACCTCTTACTGGCTCAGAGATGAGCTAATTGACTATGGCTACAGCAGTGTTGACACAGTTTTTTATCCTCCAATACAGCAGGGAGCTCCTTACATTACCGAGATAATTGACAACGGAGTGGGTATTGTAAACTACAGGGGCTGGGGAGATGCTAATGGCTGGCACTATCCCGAGTTTCATGCGGATGATGTTACGGGATTAAATAATGGTTGGCTGACGCCGGTTTTTACGAGCTACGTTTGTAACTCAAATGATTTTGCGAATAACGTGGACCCATGTTTTTCTGAGGCAATACTTAGAGGAGGTACGACAACAAATCCAAAAGGAGGTGTCGCATTTATTGGCCCCTCAGACTTGCATACAAGCACCAAGTATAATAATGTTATTAATGCTTCTATGTATGATGCTATGATTAATCATGGTGTTGTTGAACTAGGGCCGGCACTAATGGCCGGACAGTCTGGACTCATCAAGGAGTTTCCTAATCAGAATGAGCCTGGTGAGGCGCAAGAATTTTATTTCCACGTGTATAATATTCTTGGGGATCCTTCCCTACAGGTATATCTTGATACTCCGGATGTTTTTAGTTTTACATCAAACAATGTTTCTTCCTCTGACGGATATGTTAATATTCGAGTATTATCATCATCTGGTGCACCCGTAGAAAATGCAGTTATAGCGATCATGAATGGCAATCAGCTACTTTCGAAAGGGATAACGACTAGAGATGGTGTCTACGCTAATAACATACGGGTCGATAATATTACTGAGCTAAGTGTTTATGCTAATAAAGGTGGTTTTATACAGGGGCATCATTCAGTAGACATACAAGAAAACAATAACCAGATTCTTCAGTTTAAGGGCCTCACTCTGCTATCTAATGGTGGCCATAGTGTCGCCTCTTTTGGTAGTTATACGAGCCTTATGCTTAATATAAAAAATAAATCATCATCAATAAGTACCGCCTTTGAAGCATCATTGAATTTTAATGAAGGCATCTACCCATCAAGCCTGACAGTTTCTGTACCTGATATAGCTGGACAGGACTCTGTTTTAGTAGCGGTAGATGATATATTTATTGTTGGTAATGGCAATTATAATCACAATGCTCTCGCACAAATGACAGATCAAAATGGAAGTGAGCTTTTTAATATTTGTTTAAATATTGAGCCTATGAGTCTGGAAATTAAATTTGCAAACGATGACGCATCTCCGTCTACGACTATAAATCCTATGATCCAAATAAATAACTATTCTGCTGCTAATTACAGTGGATCTAAGATTGTATTGTCGAGTTTGTCTGACGGCGTTCAGGTAGTTCATAATGGTCAACAGGATTTGATTGCTGATATTGATCCTTTTTCTAATGAGCATTATCAGACAGATTATAGTGTTGATATAGCTGCTGTGTCTTACGGCAGTACACTTACATTCTTAATAGAGCTAACACAATCAGATTCAGTCTTTTTCCATCAGGAAATAGAGTTGCAGATCGACCCTCAAAATGAAAACGTTCCTACATCGCCCAGCGAGTATGGTTACTGGGCCTATGATGATCTTGACAGTGGGTTTGAACAAAAACCATCTTTTGAATGGATAGAGTTAGACCCATCCTATGGTGGGTCTCAAGGCGTGGAATATTTATTGGATGATGATGACCATGTTAACATAAATATTCCATTTCAAGTTCAGTACCATGGAGAGTTATATAGTGAAATGACAATTAGTTCAAATGGCTGGGTTTCTTTAGTACCGTGTGATATTGATTATTTCTGGAATATGTCGATACCCTCTTTTATGAGCCCTAAGGCCATGTTGGCTCCTTTTTGGGATGACCTCGAGGTAGTAGGGCAAGACTGGATCAGGGTTTACACTTGGTATGACAGTGCTGATGGTCGTTTTGTTATTGAATGGTCAAGGGCGCTTAATGGTTATGATGAGCTCACAGAAGAAACGTTTGAAATAATAATCTATGAAAATAGCTCCATTTCTACGGAATCTGGAGACAATGTTATAGAGTTTCAGTATCTTGAGATTGATGATGTAGATGTAACAAAAAATTATTCTACTGTTGGAATACAATCACCAAAGAATAATGATGGGTTACCTATTATTTTTAACAATAATTATGCTTCTGGCGCGGCCCCACTTTCAAATGGCAGGGTGATAAGGTTTACAACAGAGTCTCCTGAGTCGTATGTTTCTCCTCTTGAGATTGAAACTGAGAATTTTCCTGGTCAATTTACAATAAGAGATTTATATCCCAATCCTTTTAACCCGAGAATAAATTTTAATGTTAGGATAAATAGTGCAGACAAAATAAATATCTCTGTTGTAGATATGCTTGGACGTAGTATATCTAATATTTATAGTGGAGTTATGGTTTCCGGTAACTATAATTTCTTCTGGGATGGTAATAATTCAATTGGAAAACAAGTTTCTTCTGGCACATATTTCTTGGTTGTTTCCAATAAAAATGAAAAACTTGTAAAGAAAATGTTATATCTGAAATAACGATAGAGGCTTTAGACGATGAAAGAAGATACTAAGGTTATAGTTTACTCGGCATCATGGTGCGGTCCTTGCGCAAGCGCAAAGAGCCTACTTAGTGATAGAGGAATAGTTTTTACAGAGATTGATATTGAGGAGAAAGGTATGACGAGAGATGATCTTTTTGCGATCACTGGAGGGCGTACTGTTCCACAGATTATAATCGATGAAAAATCCATCGGAGGATATGACGCACTGGTTGAGCTTGATTCAAATGGACTATTGATATCTTGACAATAATTTTCCAGAAAAAAATAAGGGTTTCAATAGTTGTTGGAGTCCTTTTTTTGTTTTTTAGCTGCTCGAGCCGAATTCCTAGTTCTTGGGTATTAAGAGATATTCATTCACTTGATGCCAATATCATGAACACAAAGCAGTGGCTTAAAATCGAGAAAAGCAATTATAAGCATCTTGAGAAGCTTATGAAAAATGAATTGATCTATTATAGAAAAAATGACTTTAGGGTATATCAAAATCTTGACAAAGAAATGGAATCAATCAATAAATGTTTAAATAAGGTCAAGTCCAGTTTATCAAAACAAGTGAAACTGGCTATAAAAATTAAGAAGAGACCAAGTCTAGGTGTTTTTGACAATGGTCATAATCAAAAGAAAAAGAAGGGATTATTCGGAAAAAAGAATAAGAATGTTTCTACTTTAAATAAATCAGAAAAGGCAGTCAAAGTAATACAGAGTTTAGAAAAAAATAGTTCGCTAATATTAGAAAACCAGTCAAGTTACAGTCTTAGTCTTGATAGGCTGGTTACTATCTTTAAAAAAAATAAGTATCGATTAGTCTTTATCAGAGGCCAGGTTAGGCAATGGAACCGGCAGTTAAAAGATCTAGCCCATGACAGAGAAAGATTAATCCCAACGCTCGATAATTTTAATCTAATTCTGAGCGAGTCTTTATTTAAATCAGCAGAATCTAATTATGCAAATAACGTTATTAATCTATCCAAACGTATTGAACGGTATAATGAAGAGATGGATAGGTTTGAGTCTTATGTAAAAAACATTGAAAGCATTGCCGGAAAACAGGTAAAAGGTCTTGTATACCTTATCAAAGAAGGTGAAGAAAAAAAATATGAAAAAAAATATAGAATACAGCTGGATAATTATCAAAATATATTAAAAGAAATACCCAAGCTAATCGAGTCCGTCTGATGATTTTAGAAGTGTGAATTTTTTTACTATTCTTTTGTGTTTGCCAGTTATTTCAATAAAATAAATTCCATCTGAAACAATTTTTCTATTACCATTTTTCCTGTCCCAAAATATTACTTTTTCATTTGGCTCTCCAACGTCAATACTCCATTTAACAATGTTTTTACCCAAAATATTGTAAATACTAATCTGTATTTTTTGTGGTATGACCGATAATATTTTAATTCCTATTTTAGAGTTTGTATATATAAATGGATTAGGATAAATACTGCTTACAACAAGATCCTCATTATATCCATTGCTAATAGTAACCTTATAGTCCCAATCATCTTCAGATTGTCCCTGAGCGCCAACTAATAGTGTTGCCCATTCAATATTTATGCTAGGATCAATGTTGATATCATAACCTTTTCGTATTGTCCAATTGTTTTCATTTTCATGTTTAAAAATAATTGCTCCAAATAGATCCGAATTAGGACCGTCTTTGTTTTCTATTAGAATTCTCGATGGAGATAATATGTTTAGTTTGATATAGTTACTTGAATATAGAGTTAATGAGTTTTGTTCATAGACAATTGGATTATTATTGTTAAAAGAAAGACTAGTGATCTCATATGGGGCTGTTACAGGATAGTTCTCTGCTTCCTGGTATGTATAAGGTTCTGCATTAGGATGGCTTGACATAATTCTATTGGCTATCCTCATGCTATTTAATGCGGTGTTAACGTTTGATCCGAAGCTTGATAAGGCTGCGTCAATAGAAACAAAGCTTATGTCATTTATTGAATTAGCTCGAGACCTTGATTCTTCCCATATTGCTTTTATCATATCTGGACCTCCAAGATGCTCATCTATATACTGAAAGAGTATGAATGATCCATACATATGGTTTGATTCATCATCAATATTTCTACTTGAATTTTGAAACCAGGTTGTCATGTATCTATAGTGGTCATTAATATTATTGTATATCTCGTCTTCTGACCAAACAGCAGTTGCCTCCATTAGCCAAAATCTTTCAAAACAATTATAGGAAAACTGTATAGCATGAAAAAATTCATGAACAGCTGTTATTTTAATATTTTCTAGTTCTGTGATACCCTGAAACACAGATCCATTATAATTATTTCTCATTTTAATATAGCTAGAGCAGCTTGTTTCAGATTCATTGATGAACGCAGAGGTGTAGGTTATGGCAAAATAGTTAGTTGGTAGGTTTTCAATATAAATATCATATTTCTGCGATCCACTTGGTTGATTATCATCTAGAGGCGGTGAATACCCTAGAGTGTCTTCAAAGAAAATCCAAACATATTCGAATATCCCACTCATTGTTTCCACATAGTCCGGTATTGAGTTATTGTTTAGATCGCTTGGAGAAATAGCATCAGCATTTGACTGGTCAGTTGTATAATGAAAATAATAATTTTCTGTTTCTAATATTTCTTCTAAATAATTTGGTGCTACAGGTGTAAGATTATTATTATAAATCTTTATTCCCAAATCTGAAAGAAGGCTAATCTTGTCTGATGCTTCAGGAATAATACCATTTCTAATAATATTATTAACATGATGAGTGGCATGTATAGGTGCCTGATTAATATCCAATAGATATTTCCAAGATTCATGAACAGATAATTGTTTTCCATATGAGATGGATATAAAAAAAATAAATACCTTAAATAGACATATATTATTTTTCTTCATCATTAGGAAACTTGTGTTTATATCGGATACGTATAAATAGACCCATTAGAATGATCCCTATAGCCCATAATATTGAAAAATATACTAGATATGATTTCATTTTATTGGCCAGATTCTATGTATAATATAGGTAAATACAAGAGTCCCGATTCCAATTTTTAATTCGGTATTCATTTTTTTTTTGTTGTTTAATAAGCCAGTGATTGTATATCCGCTTCCAATAAGCAATAGCCAAGACTTTGATCTAGAAAATCTACTATTAAATTCTCTCTTTTTTCTTTTATATGTACTGACTGATGATAGCTCAGAAAAATTCTCTATAGAATAGTGTAGATGAGCATTTAGAGTATTATCTTCTCTTGTTTTGAATATTTCAAATGACTCGACTCGATTTTTTAGTTTTATTCCTATTTGTGTAGACTGCTCTGTTAGGATTGGCTGAAAGTTTAGTACTGGTTTTTTTATTTCGGTTTGAACTAATAATTCAGATGTGTCTGCTAAGACATTATAAAGAGTAAAGTAAAACCATTCAGTTTGAGACTGCCATGCGTTAACTGAATCAGGTGATACTGCTTCTTCAAAAACAAACTCAACGATCAGTCCATTTTCTTTTCCATAGAAAGTGACATCCTTTAGATAGTTAGAACCAAAACTTTTTTGAAATAAAAATAAGATAGATAAGATAATAATGTGATTTATTTTTCTTTTTCGATATTCCATTTAGTGCCTCTATACTGTGACTCTAGCTTTCCTTTTTTTTGTACGTGTTTAAAATGATGTAAAACCCCATCCACAGAGGTACTATCCCTATGAGTATTATGGATCTTTTTAGATGAAAAAAGAGTGGTAGTAAAACTAAGACAATACCAGCGGTAATCGCGATAACGGAAGTAATTATATCTTTTTGCTTCATGATTTATATTCAATATTGATAATTTATTTTCCATAATACTATAGCTAATTACCGGTTGTCAGGTCGAAACCAAATAACCTAATTTAGACGATAATATTAGAAACTAGATTGCGTAAAATATTCCACATATCTTTATTGTTAGTTCTTTTTTCAATTATCAACTCACAGGATAATGTAAATAAATCTCTCCAGGGTGCATTTGGAGCAGTAACTATAGATGGTAAATTATGGAATCAGATCGCACTCAGGCCGATCATACCTATAGGTAAGATATCTGTGGCTCTTGATATTGTCTTTTACATCGACCAGGATGGAAATATCCATGATGATGAGTGGGACTTTTCTAATGGGGAAAAATCAAAAAATTCAATCATAGATAAAGTTTATTATATCCGTTATGGAAAAAAATGGGATCCGTTTTATTTCCAAATTGGCGCTCTGGATCATATCTCTATAGGCTATGGGATTCTGGTTAATGGTTATTCTAATACCATGCTTTATCCTCAAGTCAGAAAAGTTGGAATGGAGGCTAGGTTTCAAGCATTTGGTTTGAAATTTTATGGTTTTACAAATGACTTTAAAGAAAATTTTGGACTGACCGGAGTTCGTGTGTCCGGTCCTGTTCCAGGAGGTATAACTGTTGGCGGATCTATTGCCTTAGACAGGAATCAGTATCTAGGATTGAGAGATAGTGATGGCGATGGTCGTCCCGACCTTGTTGATGATTTTCCGGATGATAGTGACTACTGGTTAGACACGGATGGAGATGGATTGGCTGATGTATTCTCAGGTGAGTGGGACATTGATGGTGATGGTGTCACAGACACTCTTGATAGTGATGTACCTGGTTGGGATTTAGATACTTCTATTGTTCTTGATACGGATATCGATAGAAAACCTGATCCGTTAAATGTAAATGAAAAAGCCAGATCAATTTATGGCATTTCATTAGACGCATCGAAAATATTGATGTCCGAAAATAATATGAATATTTCGGTTTATGCTCAGTTTGCAGCATTGTTAGGTGAAACTACTGACCCAATATCTGGTAGAGACACAACATTAGGGACAGGGTTTATCCCGTTTGGATTATCAACCAAATTCGGCCCAGCAAGATTTAATTTTGAATATAGGATTATGCCCGCAGGTAGATTTGAGTTTGGATATTGGGATAGGTCGTATGAAATAGAACGCGCAACATTTTCTTCAAGGACCATTGGTTCGTTATCTGGTGCAAATATTGGTGAGATTATTACAAAAGATAATAGACTTGGTAAGTTTGGAAAGCAGAAAGGATATTTCTCCACTTTAAGCCTAGATCTAGGCTCAATGATTGGTGGATCAATATCATACCAGAATCTTTTTGGAGAGCAGTGGGATGAGAACACTAATTCATTTGTTCAAGATAGGAATCAAAGCTTTATAGCTAGCGTTGGTCTTAAAAAACCAATAAGTCGAATTACCAGTGCCCGCTGGTATTATCAACAAAGAAATGTACCCAATCCTTTTGAATTTGAGTATACGGAGAGTACCATTTCCGGATATCGGATTGGTATAAAGCTCGGAAATGGTATGATACTTAATTACATTTTTAGGCGTTCATTTAGAGACATAGATGGTGATGGTAAGGTAAATGGCACAGATGAAACAATTAACATGACCAACATTGAAACAAGTTTTTCATTTTAGATATGAAATCATCAGAAATAAGAAAATCTTTCATAGAATATTTTAGTAAAAAAGATCACCATTTCGTACGCAGTTCTCCGGTGGTACCTATTGATGATCCGACTCTTTTATTTACCAATGCAGGAATGAATCAGTTTAAACCAATTTTTCTCGATGATATAAAACCAGAATATAGTAGAGCGGTTAACAGTCAAAAATGCATCAGAGTTAGCGGTAAACATAATGATCTAGAAGAGGTCGGCTTAGATACTTTTCACCATACCTTTTTTGAGATGCTTGGTAACTGGTCATTTGGAGACTATTATAAAAAAGAGGCAATCGAATGGGCATGGGATCTGTTGACCAACGTTTGGAAACTGGAAAAAGAAAGACTCTGGGTAACAGTTTATCAGGATGACGATGACGCTTATGGTTTGTGGGTCAGTCAGACTGATATTAAGGAAGACCGTGTTCTTCGATTTGGAAAAAAAGAAAATTTTTGGGAAATGGGAGAGACCGGACCCTGCGGTCCTTGTTCAGAGATTCACTATTATATTGGGGATGATATTTCTCTCCAGTCTCCAGATGGAGTCAACAAAGATGATCTATATTGGGAGCTTTGGAATTTAGTTTTTATACAAAATGAGCGCTTGTCTGATGGTACTCTTAATAAGCTATCTCAAAATCATGTAGATACTGGAGCTGGTTTAGAACGTATAACCTGCATCCTTCAAGCTAAAAAAAGTAACTATGAAACGGATCTTTTTCAGCCGATAATCAATGAAATTGAAAAACTTTCTGAAATAAAGTATAACCAAGATCAGGTTCCATTTCAGGTGATTGCTGACCATGTTAGAATGTTGTGTTTTTCAATTGCAGATGGTGCTATACCATCCAATGAGGGGCGAGGATACGTTTTAAGAAGAATCCTGCGTCGGGCAGCCCGTTTTGGAAGAATACTAAAGCTTGAGGAGCCATTCCTTTATAAACTCGTTCCAACAGTTTGTAGTTTCATGGGTGAAGCATATCCAGAGCTCAAAGAGAAAGACACTCATATTGAGCTTGTGGTAGGTACGGAGGAGACACTGTTTAATCAGACACTTGATAGAGGGATAAATCATTTGGATAAGTTGATAGAAGGCTTAAGTGGTGATACTATATCTGGAGCAGAAGCTTTTAAACTATATGATACATATGGCTTTCCTCTGGATCTTACCCAGCTTATTGCTCGAGAAAAAGGCATCTCAGTTGATGAAAATGTGTTTCACCATGAAATGTCTATGCAAAAGGATAAAGCAAGGCAATCAGGTAAGTTTAAGATTGAGGCTGAAGATGTGAGCTGGAATACGCATGCAGAAGGAAAACATTCAGATTTTATTGGATATGAACACCTTGAGTCTCAATCAAAAGTTATACAATATGCTGAGATTGCTGATGACTATCTAATTGTTCTAGACAAGACCCCTTTTTATGCTGAATCAGGCGGCCAGGTTGCCGATAAAGGGACAATAAAGGCTGAAGGTATTGACCTTGTGGTTGTCGATGTTCAAAAAAATAATGATATGATTATGCACGTATGCAAGGGGGAGGTGGTATCTTGGGAAAATGTAGATAATGTTATATGCTTAGTAGACGAATATTATAGAGGTCCAATAAAAAGAAACCATACCGCTACACACCTATTGCATGCCGCTTTGAAAACTGTTCTGGGGAATCAGGTTCAACAGGCTGGATCACTTGTTCACCCAGAATATCTCCGGTTTGACTTGACCTATTTTGAAAAGATAACCGCAGATCAAATTCGTCAAATAGAAAATTTAGTTAACTCACAAATTCTATTAAATAATAACTTAGAGGTATCAATTAAATCATATGATGAGGCGATGAAGGATGGCGTTGTTGCTCTTTTTGGTGAGAAATATGGTGATAAGGTAAGGGTTGTATCAGCTGGAGACTTTACTAGTGAGTTGTGTGGAGGGACTCATGTGGAAAGAACCGGTGATATTGGACTTTTTAAGATTACTGAAGAGTCTTCCTTAGCATCAGGAGTCAGGCGTATAGTTGCTGTTACAGGTAATTCTGCATTAGAAATGTTTCAAAAAAAATCAGATACCCTGTTTGAGATACAGCTAAAAATGAACTGCAAGGAAGAAAAATTATCTGAACGAATTATCCAGTTGTATAGTGATAAAAAAGAATTAGAGAAAAAAATCAAAGAGCTCATTCAGACCGATGATTCTGATATTGGTTCATGGATAGATAACAGTCAAAAGATTGGCGAAAGCAATATTGTTATTGAGCTTCTTGAAATTTCTGATGTTGATGATCTAAAGCGATCTGGCGATAAATTATTAGCCCAAATTGATAGCGGAATAGGTGTATTATTTAGCTCTGGTGATGAGAAGCCATTTGCTGTAATTGTTTTAACCGATGACCTAATTAAGAAAGGCCTTGATGCTGGGAAATTAGCGAAAGAGATTGGCTCATTTATGGGTGGCGGAGGTGGTGGAAAGCCGCATTTAGCAACAGCGGGTGGTCGAGACCAAGGATTAATTAATATTGCGATTGATCAAACAAAAAATCTTATTTCAAATAAATTAAATTCATAGATATAGAGTATATGAGATGCAATACACAAAAATAGAAAATGGATTCATGATTTATGTTGAAAAAGATGAAAAGATTATGGAGAGTCTTACGCAGTTTTGTATAAAAAAAGATATCAATAATGCTCAATTGTCTGGTATAGGTGCAGTCCGGAATATTGAGCTTGGTTCGTTTGACACAAAAAATAAAAAATATATTCGCCAAAATTTTGATAATACCTGGGAATTAGTTAGCTATCAGGGTAATGTAAGTCTAAAGGATAATGTTCCATTTATCCATGCACATGTTACTCTATCGGACCATAGTCTAGATATGAAGGGGGGTCATCTTTTTGAGGCGACGGTAGCAGCGGTTGGTGAGTTCTTTCTTAGGAACATAGATAATAGTGTTTACAGACAGTTAAATAAAGATGTTGGGCTACCAACGCTCTGTATGACCGATGAGTTTTAGGGTCTTTTAGTTATTAAAATTTCAATTATGTTAAGAATATTATACTAGAAATATAGTGAGGGAAAAAATGTCTAGAGAAAAATCAGAAACCAGAAAACCAATAAGAGAACTAATAAAAACAAAAAATGCTCCTGGAGCAGTTGGTACATACAGTCAGGCTGTTTCGGCAGGGGGTTTCTTATATACTTCTGGACAGATTGGTATAAATCCCGTATCTGGAAAAATAGAGACCTCAGACACTAAGAGTCAGTCTCTACAGGTTTTAAATAATATTTTAGCAATATTAAAGGCCAAAAATCTTTCCTTAGTCAATATTATAAAGCTTACGGTTTACCTAAAGGATCTAAACGATTTTGCGGATTTAAATGAGGCATTTAAAGAATTTTTTGGAGAAACAAATTTTCCTGCGAGATCAACTGTAGAGGTTGCAGGATTACCACTTGGTGCTAGAGTAGAGATTGACTGTATAGCTATAGAAAGTTGATGCTAATTATAAAAAAACGTAGTCTAATATTTGTAATGATGATTCCTCTTTTTGGAGATGTTTCAGATTCTACAATAATCAAAAATCCAAAGAAAGCGTTTATGGCATCTATTATCCCAGGTGGAGGACAAATATACAATGGTAGAATAATTAAAGGTTTTACAGTTATGGGTCTAGAAATTATTGGAATACAGTCATGGTTAGAGAATTCTAAGATATATTCTAATTATGATTCCGGTGATTATTTACTTCGAAAGCATAGATACCTTGAAAAAAGGAATAAGTATGCCTGGTGGGTAATATTTCTATATTTCTATAGTATGATAGATGCTATGGTCGATGCACATCTTAGTCCATTTAATCAGATTATGGATGCATCTATAGAGTTAGAAGAAGAAGGAAAAAAGAATGATCAATAAACGTGAACAGTGGGGTTCGAAGTTAGGTTTTATTCTTGCTGCATCTGGCTCGGCAGTTGGCTTGGGTAATATATGGAAATATCCTCATATGGCAGGTCAGAATGGTGGTGCAGCATTTACGATTGTTTATCTGGTTTGTATTCTAGTAGTAGGACTACCGATTCTTTTAGGCGAGCTAGTGATTGGTAGGAATACACAACTAAGTCCTGTTGGCGCATTTAATAAATTAGCTGATAAATCTAATTGGAAATGGGTTGGTTTTCTTGGAGTTGCTTCTGCGTTTGTGATCTTATCTTTCTACGGAGTTGTTGGTGGCTGGACTCTTCGATATACTGTCTATTCTTTATCTGGCGGTTTTGAGTCATTATCAGGAAATGCTGACGCCTCTGGTGAAGTATTTAATAGTTTTATTAGTAACAGTATTAATCCAATCTTTTGGCAGCTATTATTCATGTCCGTCTGTATAGGAATCATTATCAAAGGAGTAAAGTCTGGAATAGAGGAGGGGTCAAAAATAATGATGCCGCTTATTATTGTGATTCTTGGAATTCTTGTTGTAAGGGGGCTTACACTTGATGGTGGAAGTGAGGGGTTAATTTTTCTTTTTAAACCGAAATTTTCAGATTTAACACCATCTAGCATTGTTTTAGCATTAGGACATGCTTTTTTTACCTTGAGCCTAGGAATGGGAACGATGTTAACCTATGGAAGCTATTTAGATAAAAAACAAAATCTTTTTAGTTCAGCAATATGGGTTATTCTATTGGATACCGCAATCGCTATGCTCGCTGGTACCGCTATTTTTACCATTGTTTTTGCAATGGGAGCAGATCCCAGCGCTGGTGCTGGGCTTATTTTTGTTGTATTGCCCACTATATTTCCTCAAATAGGAGGAGGTCTGGTATGGGGTACGCTATTCTTTTTTATCTTGTTTATGGCAGCGCTAACCTCGGCCATTTCTATTCTAGAGGTTATTACAGCCTATTTCATTGATGAAAAAGGCTGGTCAAGAGAAAGAGCTACGCTTTCGTTTGGCGGTGTTATTACAATTGTAGGGATATTTTGTTCACTTTCTCTCGGAAATTTCAATATCACCAGTATCTTTGATATATCATTTTTTGATTTTATGGACGAATTATCATCAAAGTATATGCTCCCCATAGGTGGCGCACTGACGGCTATTTTTATTTTATACAAATGGGGAGTAGAGGCATTTTTAGATGAAATAAAAATAGGAATGGAAAGAATAAAAATAGATTGGGAATTGGTTAAAACTATATCTAATACCCTTTTCATTGTTTCTGCATTAATTGTTTGTCTTATTATCCTAAATGAAGTTTCTGATTTAGTTCTTGGCATTTCATTGCAAGAGATGGCTGGCTTTTAGAGATTTATTTCACTATAGAAAAAAGCAATATGATTTTAGCAAGGTTAATTCCAAAGGGTTCTCAGAAATATCAAATTATGAAAAACAATATAGAGGTGTATGCTGATCTGTTAGAAAAATATAATATTATTAATCTATTTGCAGTTTGGACTATGACCGTATCAGGTATTACTTATAGGCTTGGTTATGTAGATAGATACAGCTATTGGGACTGGTCAGGATATATGGATGGAACAATTAGATTAGTCTTGGCGACCACATTATTTTATATAACATCAAAAAAAGGAATATGGAAACAAAGTAATAAACGTTTAGGATATTTTGATTTACTGAATAATTTTATTATTGGGTCAGTCTGTTTTTTGATTGGTGCTATAAATATGATGTTTGCAGAAGTTAATATTTTAGGTGTCCTTCCATATTTCAGTGCAATTGCTGCTGGAATATTGATCTATGAGTTTAAAATAACCTACGATCAGGAAAATGATGATTGGCAAATTAATAACTTGGATAACAAGTTTAAGTATCTTTTCATTTCATTACTATTGATGGTTCTGTCTACAGTTATCGGATACAAGCTTGATGATCCTATCATCAGTACTGTTTCAATGGTTTCTCTATTTTTTCCTGCTGTTGCTCTTATATGGCCTAGTCATGTTAGACATATTAAAAGGTTGCAGTTCTATCCTTTATTTATCCTGGCAATGTTTTCATGTGTACGTGCGCCATGGTTTTTAATTATATTGGGATTGCTATTTTTTACCATACGATCTATAAACTACCTAAAATATGGTATAATATATCCATCATTTGGTGTTGCCCAAGATGAAACCTTAGCGGATGTATGATGCAATAATCGTTGGAGCTGGGCCGGCAGGTACCTGCGCCGCTTTATATGGACATAGGCTAGGACTCAAAACTCTACTCCTCGATAAGTCCCAGTTTCCTAGGGATAAAACTTGCGGAGATGCATTCTCCGGTAAGAGTGTGAAAATAATGGATGATCTTGGCCTCATTGAAGGAGTAAATGAGTTAGATGGTTCAATAATTAAACGAATTATTTTTGCCAACCCTAGGCATTCTGAGTGCGAACTATTATTAGATAAAAGCCTTAACAAAGAACATATATCACATGGATATGTTATTCAAAGAATGGTATTTGATAATTTTATGTTTGAACAAGCAAAAAATGTATCAGATTATGAAGAAGGTTTTACTGTTAGTGATCTAATCTTTAAAGATAAAGCGGTCATTGGAGTAAAAGGAAAATCTTTAGATGGAATTGAAAAAGAATATATAGGTAGCCTTGTATTTGGTGCTGATGGGCCGAACTCAATAGTCTCAAAGAAGACGGGTCTTTATGAAATGGATATGAAACATACAGCAGTCGGAATCCGCTGTTATTATGATAATGTAAAAAACTTAACGGACCAGATAGAGTTACATTATGTTGAAGAAACGAATCCAGGTTATTTTTGGATTTTTCCTGCTGGAAAAAATCGGGCAAATGTTGGGGTCGGTTTATTAAAAAGTATAGTGAAGCAGGAAAACCGGAAGCTCAATGATATTATGATAAATGTTATTAATTCAGATAATTTTAGGCATAGGTTTAGAGATGCGGTCGCATTAGAGAAGCCGACTGGTTGGAACCTGCCTTTCGGAAGTATTAGAAGAGAAAATCATGGAGAAGGTTTTCTTTTATTAGGTGACGCAGCTGGGTTAGTAGACCCTTTTACCGGTGAGGGTATTGGTAATGCCATGGAATCAGGCAGGATAGCAGCGAGAATAGCCTCTAAGGCGAAAGAAAAAAATAATTTTAAAAAAGAATACCTAAGGTATTATGATGAAGAATTATGGAAATATCTAGGAGGAGAATTGAGTGTTAGCACGAGACTATTGAAGCTAGCCCGTTCTAAGTTTTTACTTAATTTTGTAATTGATCGAGCTGCTAGAAATGAAAAGGTGCGAAATATAATGTCCGGTATGCTCGCTGATGAAATCCCTAAAACAGAACTCTCTAATCCTCTGTTCTATCTAAAAATATTATTTAGCTAGTATTCGATGAATAAAAAAGAGATACTCAGTGTACTGAACCTATCAACCTATGTTGCTTTCGATTTTGAGACAACGGGCCTAAATCCAAAACAGGATAGAATCATTGAGTTTGCGGCAATACGCTTTGTAAATGGAAAGCCTAAAAAAAGATATTCTACATTAATTAATCCTGGGGTTCATATTTCACCATTTATCACTGGCATTACTGGAATCTCAAATCAAATGGTATCGACTGCGCCGAATGAAGAAGATATTATTGATGATCTTTTTAGTATCATTGGCAAGTATCCACTTGTTGCCCATAATATTAGATTTGATTGGAACTATTTGCTTGAATTATGTAAGCGTTATAACAAGGATATCCCGAGAAATTCACTGTATGATACGTTGCAACTTTCTAGGGCTATGCTGTTTGACCATCCTGTGTTTAATCTTGGTGCATTATCTGAATTTTATGGACTAGACTCTTCTGGAAGTCACAGGGCAGAAAAAGATACAGAAAATTGTGGTAGTATATTTTTATATCTTTTGGATGAACTATCACAGTATACGTTAGAAGAGATATCTAGGGTCATTTCTGTTATAGAAAAATATGACATACCTAATAAAAAATTATACGTAGACCTAGCAAACGCACTCTTAAAAAAAGGTGACCTGAAAGGATCGCTAAATATTAGGTCAAAAAAAAGAAAATCTAGGCAGAATATTTATCAATATGAAGGCCCTGAGAATATTCAAAATATAACTGCAGCAGAGGTTTTTGGATCAGGAGGTATATTATCTAAAAATTATGACTGGTATGAGGATCGTATCAATCAGGTTGAGTATGCTAATATGTGCGACAAAATAATTAATTCTACAGGATCAGGTGTGCTTGAGGCGGGAACGGGTTTAGGAAAATCTATGGGATATCTTTTTGCTGCTATTAAGCGAAAATATGAGACTAAAGAGAGAGGACCTGTAGTAATAGGGTGCAATACAAAACATTTACAAGATCAATTGTTTTTTAAAGATCTACCCCAATTAACTAATGCATTGAAAACATCTGTGACTGCTCTGCTTATGAAAGGAAGAAAAAATTATATTTGTAGGACCAGGTTTAATTGGGTTGTAAGTGAGAGAAATATTCTAAGTGACCAAGATATAGAAGCGATTATACCAATACTTTTTTGGCTTGAGTGGACAGAATCTGGAGATATTTCAGAGTGTAACGGATTCTTAAACACGAGAAAAGCATGGATATGGTCAATGATATGCAGTGATATGGGATTTTGCACTGGAGATATATGTCGTAAGAATCATGGATGTTTTTATGGGCCAATTAGAAAATTGATGTACGAGACGGATATTATAGTTGCTAATCATTCACTCTTGCTATCTGAAGCAAAATCCCCTGGTATATTACCAGAACACGATACAATTATTATTGATGAGGTTCATAACCTTGTTAGGTCTGGTTATGATCAGTTTAAAGTAGAGATAGACCATCAAATTGTGTTGCCTTTGTTACAATCTATTAATCCATCACATCCAAGATCAAGAAGGTGGAACAATATTTTGAATTCTATCGGCGACTCAGAATCATCAGTAAAAATGCTTAGGGAAAGTTTACTAAGTGTTATAGAACAGGTTCGTATATCATTTGAAAAGTTTATGGATGAACTAGCAATAAACAATGAAGATCGATTTAATAAAGAAAAAACATACCAGGAAAGACCAATAATACATTCATTAGAAAAAGAATATGCGCCCGTCAATAGTGAGCTAGCTAAGCTAAAAACAAATATTCAAAGTTTACTACTATGTTTTAATAATCTTAGAAAATATATTCTAGAAATTGATTCTTCACGTAATAAATATCTTTATCTTCATAATGTGTTAGACCGCGGTTTAGAAAACATCAGTGGTCTAAGTGATTCGATAAATATATTGACTGGAAACCAGGATCCAGAATGGGTATATTGGAAGCAAGGGATTTACCATTCAAAGGCAGGAGCAATAGTTCAGCTTCGATTATCTTTACACGCGTCTATGGTTGATATTTCTGAGATATTGCGGAATAAACTATATAGCAGAAATAGTAACTTTATTTTAACGTCTGCAACAATCAAGGTAGATGATTCTTTTGATTATTTTTTAAATCGCAATGGTTTGTATGAAACTGATAATATTGTTACCGATGACTATATAAGCCCTTTTTCTTACCAGGACCAGGTTGTTTACTATCAATATGGTGGGACGAGTGATATAACTGGAGACCCGTCAAAGCTGTCAGACATTATTTATTATATTCACAAAACATTTCAAAAAAGAACGATGGTTCTATTTACTTCAATTAAAATGCTTGAGAATGTTTCTAACAAAATAAAAGAAAAATCAGATTCGAAGGATATTCCTCTTTTTGCCCAATCAAAAGGTGCTTCTAAACCTTCAATAATTAAAGGTATGCACATGCATAAGAATGCTTTACTATTTGGTACGAATAGTTTTTGGGAAGGTGTAGACTTACCTGGCGAATTATTGGAAATATTAATAGTAGTAAAGCTACCCTTTGGTGTCCCTTCTGATCCGTTAATCAAGTCATATTCTAATTTTTTAGATTCGAATGGTGTAAATAGTTTTATGAATTTTTCGGTTCCTGAGTGTGCCATAAGGTTTCGACAGGGTTTTGGTAGATTAATCAGAACGACATATGATTCAGGCATATTTATTAGTCTAGATAATAGAATTGTTACAAAACGTTATGGAGAATTCATTTTAAATAATATTCCCACTGGTCCAATTATTTTTTCTGATTATAGTACCATAAAAAAGTAATCTATAAGATTTCTTAATCCATTGTACCAAATAGAATCTTTAGTCTAAATTGACCGATGGAGACCCTACGTATTTCAGATAAGATATATTCTTACCAAGATTTTTCTCCGCTTCTATCCGCGCCAATAAAAATACTGCTTGACAGTCAATCAAAACAGAAGATTAAAGAATCTTATAAAATGCTAGATGAAATCTTGTCATCTGGGGAGACTGTCTATGGCGTTAACACAGGGTTTGGTAGACTAAGCCACATAAAGATTGATAAAGACGATCAGAAAAAACTTCAACTTAATCTTGTTAGGAGTCATTCAGCCGGAGTGGGGAATTACCTAGATATAGGAATAGTTAGGGTTGCTATGGTATTAAAACTGATTAGCTATTCGCGTGGTTATAGTGGAGTTCATCCTGATACAGTATCTCAGTTAGTCCGATTCTTGAATAATAATTTAATTCCGCTTGTTCCGGAAAGAGGTTCCGTAGGTGCCAGTGGCGATTTAGCGCCACTGGCGCATATCGCTTGCTCGCTAATTGGTGAAGGGAAATTGTTACATAATAAAAAAATTATGGCTACAAAAACAGTGTTAAGAAAAATGAATATTAGGCCATTAAACTTATACCAAAAAGATGGAATTAGCTTGGTCAATGGTACTCAGGTATCTACCGCTATAGCGATAAAAGCTTTACATAATTGTGATATTATTTTGGATACTGCTGATGCAATTGGAGCATTGTCTGTTGAAACAAGTTTATCGAGCAGAAAAACATTTCATTCTTCTATTCACAAACTAAAGAAACATAGAGGACAGATTGTTTCAGCTAGAAATATTTGGAAAATGACAAAAAATAGTGATGTTGTGGTATCACATAAAGATTGTGAAGTAGTGCAGGATCCATACAGTTTTCGATGTATTCCCCATATCCATGGAGCATGCCGAGACACAGTAGCTCAGTCCGCGAATTCAATAAACAATGAAATCAATAGCGTCAGTGACAATCCTCTAATTTTAAATAATGGAAAAATAGGTTATTCTGGTCATTTTCATGCTGAACACATTTCTCTTTCTCTCGATTCTATCGCGATGGCAATGTCTGAAATAGGAGCAATATCAGAAAGAAGAATTCATTATTTTATGAAGGGAGCTGAAGGGAGACTGCCGCTATTTTTAGCTAATAATCCTGGAATTGAATCTGGCTATATGATTGCACATGTAACAGCCTCTGCATTGGCCTCTGAAAATAAAACACTAGCACATCCAGCGAGTGTAGATTCCATTCCAACTTCTGGAGGACAGGAAGATTTGGTTAGTATGGCACCATGGGCTGGTTATAAACTATTAAAAATACAAGAAAATGTGACAAAAATACTTGCAATTGAAATGCTTATTGGTTGTGCAGCATATACTCTTTATCATTCCAAGTTGGAACCTGGTGATGGCACGAGATGTATTATTAAAAGAGTTCAAGGTTTAACACAAATATTGAACGGTGATAGGGAATTAACTGATGAGATTAATAGTCTAGACTCAATAATCAATAGTGGTGAAATTGTGTTAATATTAAAAACAAATAATTACTTGGAGTAGTAAGTGAAGAAGAAAACTATATTTAAAAAAGGATATACATTTGATGATGTTTTGTTGGTCCCTCAAAAATCCAAAATACTACCAAAGGATACTATATTAAACACACGTCTAACAAAAGATATTGAGCTGAATATCCCAGTCATTAGTGCGGCCATGGACACTGTTACTGGAGAGCATATGGCAATTGCGATGGCTAGAGAAGGTGGCTCCGGCGTGATTCATAAAAATTGTACTATAGAGTTACAAAAGTCTATGGTTGATAAGGTTAAACGCTCTGAGAGTGGGATGATCCTTAAGCCGGTTACAATAAGCCCTAGTCATACGATAAATGAAGCAAAAAAGATAATGACTGAATTTAGAATCAGTGGTCTTCCTGTGATTGATGATGAAAAATTAGTGGGAATTATTACTAACAGAGATATTCGATTTCATGTTGAGGGAAATCTTGAAGTCTCAGCATGTATGACCACAAATGATTTAGTGACTGTACCATTAAACACTTCTCTCGAAGATGCAGAAGAACTGCTTCATAAACACAGAATTGAAAAGTTATTGGTCGTTGATGATACAGGTGAGTTAGCTGGACTGATTACTGTGAAAGATATAAAGAAAAAACAGCAATTTCCTAATGCTTGTAAAGATCGGAATGGTAGACTAAGAGTGTTAGCTGCTGTCGGTGTATCAGGCGACACGCTTGAGCGAGTCAAGGAACTCATTAGCGTAGAGGTAGATGCTATTGTGGTAGACACGGCACATGGACATTCTAAGGGTGTATTAGATACAATATCTAATCTAAAGTCACAAAACTCTGATTTATCAATCATTGGTGGGAATATAGCAACCGGTTATGGTGCAAAAGCACTTATAGACGCTGGAGTAGATTGCGTTAAAGTGGGTATTGGCGCTGGCGCTAGTTGTACGACTAGAATTGTTGCCGGGGTTGGTGTACCACAGTTGACTGCTATTATGGATGCGGTTGAGGTTGCAAAAAAAGAAAACATCCCAGTAATCGCCGACGGTGGTTTGCGTTATAGCGGGGATATAGCAAAAGCACTTGCTGCTGGTGCCGACTCTATTATGCTTGGAAGTGTCTTAGCAGGTATGGATGAAAGTCCGGGTGAGACCATACTGTATGAGGGAAGGCAGTATAAAACTTTTAGAGGTATGGGCTCTCTAGGTGCGATGGAAGAAGGTAGTGGTGACAGATATTTTCAAGAAGAGACAGATAATAAGAAGTTAGTTCCTGAGGGTATAGAGGGGATGGTTCCGTTTAGAGGACCAGTTAAAAACACTATTCATCAATTAACTGGGGGAATAAGATCATCGATGGGGTATTGTGGTTGTAAAACTATAGAAGAGTTTGGAGATAAATCGGAGTTTATTGAAATAACAGCTGCAGGTGTGAGAGAGAGTCATCCTCATGAGGTTCGAATTGTTAAAGAGGCTCCGAACTATTCAGCCTCGGACTCTTAAATAAACAGTTAGTTTAGAGAATTAAGGTGGCGCGTAATCTGAGACTTTCTTCTGGCAGCAGTGTTTTTATGAATAAGACCTTTACTGACTGCCTTATCAATAGTGCTAACCGCCTTCGTGTATTCTATTTGCGTTTTTTCTTTATCCGTAGACTGTAATACGTTCTTAACTTGTGTGCGTAATCTGGACATTTTAGAAACATTTCTTACTCTTCTTTTTATATCCTGACGTTCTCGCTTTATTTGCTGTGGATGTCTATCCATTATTTTAATTTCCTTATTGTTAAAGACACTAATATTAAGGATTTAAGCTTTCTGTAGTCAATGAAGGTTTATTAATATTTTTTTTGCTAATATGGTAATTAATTGTAAATAAAGATTAATGTATATTTATAAATAATGAATCAGTTTAATTATAAAGATATATTTAATAATAATCATCTAGCTATCTCTAGAGCCATATCGCTTATTGAGAATAACGACCCACATGTGAATAACTTTTATAAACATATTTATAAGAAGTCTAATAAATCACTAAGGATTGGTATCACTGGTCCTCCAGGCGCGGGAAAAAGCACACTAGTAGATCAATTGATAGCATGCTTTATTTCAAAACAAAAGTCTGTTGGTGTTATAGCGATTGATCCAAGTAGTCCTTTTAGTGGCGGTGCTTTACTTGGTGATAGGGTTAGAATGAGCAAGTATACTGATATGGATGATGTTTACATTAGAAGTATGGGTAACAGGGGTGATCTGGGTGGTCTATCAAAAATGGCGCAAGAAGCCGGAGATGTGTTATCTGCCAGCGGAAAAGATATTATTATCTTTGAAACTGTTGGCGTGGGTCAGGCTGAACATGATATAGTAAATGCTGCTGATTTTACAATTGTTGTTCTAGTTCCAGAATCTGGAGATGAGGTTCAATTAATGAAAGCAGGCATAATTGAAATTGCCGATATATTTATCATAAATAAATCAGATAGAACTGGATCAAAACGTATTGCAAGATTATTAACTGATATTTTGCACGACTTCACAAAAGAAGGTAATATAACTCCAAGAGTGATGAGTGCTACTGCTAGTATTGGTCAAGGGATTCCTGAGATATTTGAGAAGATAGTATTTGACATTGATGTTCTAGATGCTAACGGTATGTTAGAAAAGCGTCGCCTAGCTAGATATAAAAACAGAATAAAAGATCTTATAGCTTTAAGACTAGAGGATGAGTTTTGGACAGAAAATCGAGAAAAATTGTTCAAAAACATTACAAAATATATTGAGTCCATTGACATGCCACCAAGCTCAGTTGCCGAAAAACTCATCTCTAATTTTGATTGATAATTGACTATGAATTCAACCGAAAAATCAATGAGTTTTATTGACCATTTAGAGGAACTTAGATGGAGAATTATTAAAATTATTTTTTCTCTCTTATTTGGTGGAATAATAACCTTTTTTTTTATTGATGACACACTCCATTTATTGTTACAGCCGCTAGAAAATATTGATTCAAATAATCCAGTTAATCTACAGGTACTTTCCGTTCAGGGCATGTTTGTTATTAAGTGGACAATCGCGCTGGTCGGTGGGATTGTTTTTTCAGTTCCCGTCATCACATACCAGATGTGGAAGTTTGTCGCTCCTGGGTTATATGCTAACGAAAAGGGTTTTGTTTTTCCTTTAGTATTATTTTCTTTTTTTTCTTTCACTACAGGAATATTATTCAGTTATAAAATTTTGATTCCTTATTGTTTGAACTTCTTTGCTAGTCTTTCGGGTGATACTGTGCTAAATAACTTTTCTATTAATCATTATTTTAGTTTTATTACGTGGATGTTATTAGGCTCTGGTCTTGTATTCCAATTGCCGGTTATTTCATTTTTACTTTCTACGATTGGCGTCTTAACTCCACCGTTTATGAGGCATTATAGGAGACACTCAATTGTAGCTATTTTTATTTTATCATCTTTTATTACGCCTCCAGATCCTGTTAGTATGCTTGTCATGGCTTTGCCTCTTATTGTTTTGTATGAGATAAGCATAGGTATATCATGGTTTGTTAATAGAGGAAAAGGATTTTAGAGAAGAAATTTTTAATACTGCTTAATAATTAATATTAAAATTTTAACATGATTAGCTTAAAACAGATCACATCTCCTATCCTTGACGATATAGATATATTTAAAACAGAGTTTAAAGAAGCACTAAACTCTGAAGTAAAACTAATTAATTCTATATCAGGTTATTTGTTGAAAAACCGTGGTAAAACCATAAGACCGATAATGACCTTACTATGCGCTAGGTTATGCGGTAATTCAACAAAAAACACTTATAAAGCCGCTGTAATGATGGAATTGTTGCATGTGGCGACACTGATTCATGATGATATTGTTGATGATGCTAAAATAAGAAGAGGGAAACCATCTATCAAACATATATGGAAAAATAAAATATCTGTCTTGATGGGTGATTTTATACTCAGCAAGGCTTTGATTAATATGGTTGGTTTGAAAGATTTTGATGCATTGGATTTAATTTCAAGAACCGCTGAAAAATTGAGCGCTGGGGAGATAATGCAGATAGAAAAAAGTCTCACAAGAAATATGCCAAAGAATGTGTATTATGATATGATTAATCAAAAAACAGCGTCATTAATTGCAGCAAGCTGTGAACTTGGTGCAATAACAACCACTAAGGTAAGCACAGATCGAAAATCAACTTTTGATTATGGTGAGAATCTTGGTATGGCGTTCCAGATAAAAGATGATCTTTTTGATTTTTTAGGATCTGAGAATCAAACGGGAAAAGACCATGGTGGTGATGTGAAAAAAAATATGTTAACACTTCCATTGATTTATTCTATAGAAAACGCAAGCAGAACTGGTAGAAATAGGATCAAATCACTTGTCCGAAAAAAGAAAAAGAGTGTAAAAATATTAAAAGAAATAAATGATATTATTTATGATTCCGGTGGTTTTGATTATGCAAAGAAAAAGCTTGATGAGTTTTCTGATAAGGCTACCGATTCAATCTCGTCTTATGCAGAATCAGAAATAAAGAAATCACTCATAAATCTTGTTATATTTAATAAAGAGCGAGTAGGCTAGTATGAAATTTAATATAAAAATTTTAGTTATTCGATTTAGCTCAATTGGAGACATTGTACTAACTACATCTTTATTAAAATCAATAAAAACAACGTACAAGAATGTTGAAATACATTATCTTACGTTAGATAAGTTTTCCTCAATGTTAGAAATGCAGCCAAACATTGATCGAATTATTGCACTAAACAGCGATTCAGGATCCACTGATCTGATGCAATTAAATCGATATATAAAATCATCAGATTATGATAAAGTTTTTGATTTGCATGGTTCTATTAGATCTAGAATTGTTACACTTGGTTTGAGTAAAATAACCACTAGAACGAAGAAGCCAAGAATTTCTCGCTTTTTTTTGTATCAATTTCATGTAAATATGTTTCCAAAAGGTTATTCTGCTCAGGTCATGTATCACCAGTGTCTTCAGGGCTATAATATGGCTAGTATACCAGATACTTTACTTGTCGTTAGTAAAGTAGAAAAAAGATTTGCAAGGTCAATATTAAAAGAAATTGAGATCGATAGTAATTTTATTGTTATGGTTCCTGGAGCAGCGTGGCCTCAAAAGCAGTGGCAAGTAAAGAAATATAATAATGTGATTAATGAGCTTAATAGGCTAACAAATAAAAAAATAATAATGCTTGGAACAAAAAACGATAAGATATGTAAGGACATTAGCTTGATAAATGATAGTGTAGTTAACTATTCAGGTAAAACTGATCTCAGGCAGGCAATGGCAATTATTTCACTTTCTGACTCTGTATTTGGTAGCGATACAGGCTTGCTACATATTGCCGAGGCTTTTGGCAAACATGTTTCAATGATTCTTGGGCCGACATCTACTGAGACCGGAGGAGGCGTTTCCTTAAAAGAATCGATAAATATTGAAACAGATATATGGTGCCGTCCCTGTTCGCAAAATGGTAAGCAAAAATGTTACAGGACCAGACAATATTGTATGGAACTTATTTCTTCAGATATGGTTACTAATTCAGTGATAGAAAGAGCATAGTTTGCGAATAATAATTTTTATTATATATAACCTAATTATATATCCATTATTTTTATTGATCATTTTTTTCTTATCAATATTTAATTCAAAAATAAGAAACGGTTTAATTGGTAGATTTCAGACTATAAATAAATTAAACAAACACTTTAATCAAGTAAGATCAAATTCATTAATATATTGGTTTCATTGTTCATCATATGGTGAGTATTTACAAATCGATCCGGTTATATCAGGGATAAAAAAAAAGAAAATTAATAGTATTATACTTTTAAGTTTTTTCTCTCCATCTGGATATGATAATGCGCATAATCAGAATGTTGATTGTATGGTGTACATGCCTTTTGATTTTTACTGGACTATTAGTAGTGTCTTAGATTTGGTTAGACCGAATAAAATCATATTTGCTACTAGTGACCTCTGGTATAATTTTATTTGGCTCGCAAAGCATAAAAATATTGATACTGTACTGATTGGTGCTAAATCAAAAAAGTATTTTGATAAGAAGCTATCATTCTTGCATTATATCTATAAACCTATATACCAGTCGATTACAAAAATATTTACCATAAATAAAAATGATACGTTTGTAATGAATAAATATATTGGCGATTCTAATCGTCACACGGTCTATCAAATGGGAAATCCACGATATGATCAGGTTATTGCAAATGCAGAAAAGATATTAGATGATAATAAAAAACCAATACTGGAAAGAGGAGATATCCTACTATTTGCCAGTATGCATTCTGATGATCGTAATGTGGTTCTCTCTCATGCTATGAGATATATGGAAAAAAATAAAAATCTACAGATAGTCTGGGTCTCACATGAGCCCACTGATCAAGAGAATAAATATTTGGAGTCCATGTTTACTAGACGGAATATTTCAGTAAGTGTAATTGATTCAATTGAAAATTTTAGCGATAATGAATCTAGAGTTAAAATTATTAATATCGTTGGTGCTTTAGCTAAACTATATTGGAAAGTAAAAGTAGCCTATGTCGGCGGTGGGTTCTCGACTGGAGTACATAATTTAATGGAGCCTTCTGTAGCTGGAGTGCCCACTATATTTGGTCCCAATTTTAATGAATTTGATGAAGCACTTGAGATTTTAAATAATAAGTCGGGCTTTTGTATCGAAAAAGGATCAGAATTCATTGAAATATTGGACCAGCTCTTAAATAACGATCAGAGACTTCTTTTAACTAGTGCAGCTGCAAAGGATTTAATAGATAAAAATTCTGGTGTCTCTAATAAGGTGGTTGAAGCAATATTATCACATTAGAATTACTGATTAGCAGATTAGATTAGAGTATGAAAAAGATTCTTAATATAAAGAAAGATTATATGAGTAACCCCTCAAAAGTACTCACCCTAGCAAATACAATAAGCATGCTCAGGGCGGCAGCTGCTATTCCAATCATATACACGTTAAACTATCCAGAAATGCGTGCAGTTACAGCTGTAATAGTAATATTAGCAATTCTTTCAGACGCACTAGACGGTTATTTAGCGCGTAGAGCTCATGAGGTTACTCATGTTGGAATGTGGCTTGATCCGATAGCAGATTTTATCATAATAACCTCTGTAGTATTATACCTCGTTATCTTAGAAATATTTCCTCTTTGGTTTTTTATATTTTATATAGTTAGACATTTTTTAATTGCTGTTCCTGCTCTTTATTTTGTTAATACTGGACAATATATTTTGCACTCAAACTGGTGGGGCAAGTGGAGCACTGGTATAACAGCTTTGACAGTATTTCTTCATATTTTTGAGTTCGGTACAATATGGTGGTTAAAAACATTTTCCTTATATACTGCTCTTGCTCTTGCAGTGGTTAGCTGGTTTCTTTACTACAGAGACTATTATAAAGTAATTAAAGAACAATAAGATGCTTAGTAAACTATTTAGTGCTCTTGAGAATACACGTTCTTCTTTATTGAATGCATTTAATAATTTAAATGCTGATAAGATATCTGATGATGATATTGAGAGAGTTGAGGAGCAACTGCTTTTAGCAGATGTAGGGTTTGATACAGTTGACAGTATAACTGATATTTTAAGGAAATTTTCTAAAGATAATTATTCCAATAGAATTAGAGAATATTTGCTTACACAATTGCCCCATAAATATTCAGCAATTCAAAAGAAATTACCAGTTGTAATTATGATGGTCGGAGTAAATGGAACAGGTAAAACAACTAGTGCAGCTAAGTTGGCTAGGATCTATAGAGATCAGGGTAAAAGAGTGCTGCTAATTGCAGCAGACACATATAGGGCTGCGGCTATTGACCAGATAAAAGTATGGTCAAAGCGAGCGGATGTCAGGCTAGTATGTAATGAGAAAACGAAAGAGCCTTCTGCTATACTATTTGATGGGCTTACTTCAGCTAGATCTTCAGAATGTGAAATCGTTATTGTTGACACTGCTGGTAGACTACACACTTATGAAAATCTTATGAGCGAGCTAGAAAAAATGCATCGAATAATTGAAAATAGATTTTCTGAATTTGTCGTAAAAAATCTAATTACAATTGATTCACTCTTGGGTCAAAATTCTATAGTGCAGGCAAAAGAATTTAATAGACATGTTCCTCTTGATGGTGCTATTCTTACGAAGCTTGATGGCACTGCAAAAGGGGGTATTGTTTTTCCATTGTATAAAGAGCTTGATATCCCTGTTCAATATATTGGCATTGGTGAGGATATAATGGATATCGAACCATTTGATCCAGAAAATTATTTAGATGGATTATTTGGGAAAGAAATAGATGATTAGCTTCATTATATATATGTAACATATGGAAAAAGTAGTAAATATTATAAGTCTTGGTTGTGCAAAAAACCTTGTTGATTCAGAGATACTATTGGGTGGGTTGCATAAATCAGATTTAGTAGTCACAGATAACCCTGAAAATGCTGACACTATAATTATAAACACGTGTGGATTTTTAGATATTGCTAGGGAAGAGTCTGTCGATACAATATTGCAGGCCGCTGAGTTAAAAAAAACAGGAAGGCCAAGCGAGCTAGTAGTTATGGGCTGTCTTTCGGAAAGATATCCTGAAGAGCTTACGTCAGAAGTCCCAGAGATTGATCAGATTTTTGGTAGCAATGATCATAGGCAAATCGTTTCATTTTTAACCGGCAAAGATTTTTCTAAAGACGATCCTCTTTTTTTTAGGTCGTTAATGACACCTAATCACTATGCCTATATAAAGATCGCGGAAGGGTGTGATAATGGTTGTTCTTTTTGCAGTATACCTATTATGAGAGGTCTTCAAAAAAGTAGGACCATACCTGCGATAATGGATGAGGCTATTAGACTCGCAGAAAATGGAACCAAAGAACTTTTAGTAATCGCACAGGACTCGACATCTTACGGATGGGACCTAGATCAAAAAGTTTATCTAAGTGATTTATTAAAAAATCTAAACACGGTTGATGGAATTGAGTGGATAAGGGTACACTACGCTCATCCTGCGCATTTGTCTCAACGTATTATTGATTCCATCGCTGATTCTGATAAGGTATGTAACTATCTGGATATGCCTGTACAACATGCTTCAGATATTATATTAAAATCAATGAAAAGAGGACTAAACCAACAGGGAATAAGAGACAAGATAAATCGCCTCCGAGATGCAAGTCCTGGGATTGCTATAAGGACGACCCTAATCGTTGGCTATCCAGGAGAAACTGAACAGGATTTTAATGAATTGTATAACTTTGTTAAAGATATCAGATTCGACCGATTAGGGGTTTTTACCTATTCTGAGGAAGAAGGTACAAGCGCAGCAGATCTTGATGATAATATTCCACAGGAGGTTAAGAATGATCGAAAAAATCAGATTATTGAGTTACAGCATGATATTAGCTTAGCTAGAAATGAATCTTTCATTGGTAAAAAAATACGGGTGTTAGTTGATCAGACAGAAAACAATATTGGTGTTGGAAGGACTGAATATGATTCTCCAGAAATCGATAATATTGTACAGATAGAAGGAAAAGTTTCTAAAGGGCAATTTGTTAACATCATTGTTAATGGCGCAAATGAGTATGAGCTTATTGGTAAGCCTGTAGACTAATCCTATGCTTAAGGAAAAGGAAAAACATAGACTTAGCAAACTATCTGAATTGATTTTTATGGCCAGTAGAGAGGTAAAAGTCCTAAGACATATTACTTGGCCTGAAGAGGTTCGGATAAACTTTTTTAAGAATAATAGTAAAAAGATTCCAAATGTTTCTTATCCTAAATATAATGATTCAGATTTAAACTCTATCCTAGATGATGCTGAGCAGTTATTTGGTGATACAAAATTTGATGATTGGTTAAGGAAGAAAGTTTTAGAAATAAAAAAAAGCTCTAACCTTTTAAATGCATGCGGCACAAAGGATTTTTTTAAAATTTCTTCTGATATCTACGGGCTCCCTACAACGAAAATCCATGACAAGACCACTAAGCCCAGAGATTTATCAGATCAGTTTGAAGAAATAATTAATTCAATTGATAGCAGACAGATAATGCGATTGCATAGTCCTAAAATAAGTTCGTCTGATGTCGTAAATAAAATATCTAAATCTGTGAATACTTATTTTGGAGAGGAAGCGCCAAAGATAAAATTAGTAAACGAGCTATCGGCTAAAGCAACGGCAAGTTCAAAAACGATAAAAATCAGAAAAGATGGTGAGTTTGATGAGACCGATGTAAAACAATTATTAAACCATGAGGCATATATTCACGTAGCAACCACCCTGAATGGTAGAGCACAAAAGAATATGAAAATTCTAGGATCTAACTATGGTAGTATTACAAAGACACAGGAGGGACTTGCTGTCTTTTCAGAGTTTATAACCAGTTCGATTGATATAGACCGAATGAGGAGAATATCAGACAGAGTTGTTGCTATTCAAATGTCAATTGATGGAGCAGATTTTTTAGATGTTTTTAAATTTTTTCTTGATAAAAGTGGATCAAAGAATCAGGCTTTTGAGAGTACAAGACGTGTATTTAGAGGAGGTATATTAACCGGCGGAGCACCTTTCACTAAAGATATAGTATATCTAGACGGCTTAATAAGGGTTTATAATTTTTTTAGGTTTGCTATTGCACAGGGCAAAACTGAATGTATTCAATTGATATTCTCAGGCAAGATGGATCTTGATGATATTCCAATAGTTCATAGCATGTATAAAGAAGGGCTAGTTCAGAAACCAAAGTTTATTCCACCATGGGCAACCGATCTAAATTTACTAATATGTCACTTTTCTTTTTCTGTATTTTTAGAAAATATTAATTACGATAATGTGACTAAATATTACGAATCTTTACTTGATGGTGTTGGTTGATGTTATTGTTTAATTAAAAACTCAATCTTATCAATCATATTCTGAAACTCTTCTTTGTCAAATAGTCTAGTTAGAAATACTATTTTACCATTTTTGTCGATAACAATATTCCGAGTCACTCCAGAGTTTTTATGTGCAAATTTTGAAAAATGTTTAGCTCCTGGATCTAGAGCAATAGGATATGTTGTTCCAACTTTTTTCTGAAATTTTTGTACAACTTCTAATGGCTCATCTCTATCAATGCCTATTAGAATTAGTCCATCATCTTTGAATCTTTGCCACACATCTTTTTCAAGGTGAGGCATTTCTTGTATACATACTGAACACCAGCTGGCGGTGAATTGGAGAACGACAATCTTTCCTCGAAAATCAGACAGATGTATTTTCCGACCATCAGTATATTCTAATAATAGCTCAGGTGCTTTTTCTCCTATTGAGACAATATAGCCGCGTTTGTCTGCACCAGGCTGATTAACTATTTTACTAAAAGCATGACTCCCTGGTCGAAGTTTTCTTTCTTGAGTAATAAAATCAACTTCATACAAGCCAAATTTCATCATATATCCTTCGGCCCATTCAAAATTATCTATTAGAGACCAGTAGAAATATCCTCTAACATCATATCCGTCTAGTATACTTTTATAAAGTGCGTAAAGATATCTTTCGATAAAAAGTTTTCTCCGGTCATCTTTGTCATCGGCGATTCCATTTTCTGTGATAATAATGGGAACATTTAATTTGCTTATATTTTTAACTGCTCTGTAGAAACCTTCTGGATAGATGGCATAGGGCATATCAGTCTGTGTATCCTGAGGGCGTAGTTCAAAAGTAAATGGCGCTGTTGGACTCAGATGACCTTTAACATGCATCCTAGAATAATAGTTCAGACCAATAAAATCTAATGCGTTGATTGCGTTATCATTCTTAAAATATATATCGGCCATAGTTGGTAAATAAAAATCAAACTGTCCCGTAGTTAAAAGATTTATTGTGTTGTTATTAAATACATCATTTAATCTTTGACTAAGATACCAATCCAGAACATGCCACCTTCTTAACGGATCAAACTGAGTTATATTCTTTACAAGGCCGATTTGAGCAGCATCACCATTTGGTAGTGTTTTTAGGTGTCTATATACTCTTACGTGTGCGTTTAACAAATTTTTCATAACGTATCCAGCAAGAGTAGGATCCCTTTTCCCAGGCGGAAAAACACCATTAAAATAACCTTGAGACACATAAACCGCTGGTTCATTGATGGTGCACCAGATAGGTACAATATCGGAAAGCCTGTTGAAAACAATCTCTGAGAACTGTATAAAATATTTAATATTCTCTGCTTTTTCAAATCCTCCAAGGTTTTCAAACCACATTGGATGTGTAAAATGATGTAGTGTTACTACTGGGGTCAGTCCAGAGTCAATTAGAGCGGTACAAACATTGCGATAGTGGTCAAGTGCATCCTTGTTAATCACACCTTTTTCAGGCTCTATTTTGCTCCATTCTACGGAAAATCGATAATATTTAACGCCCAAGTCATTCATTAGGCCTATATCATTATTATAAAGATTCCAGTGGTCTGCTGCTATGCCTGATTTATCCTTATTGTGTATTCTAGGGCTACCGTTACTATCTTTCTGATGCTCCCAATTGTACCAGTTGTTATTCGTATTATTTCCTTCAACCTGGTGAGCTGCTGTTGCGGTTCCCCACATAAAATTGTTTGGGAAATATACTTTATCTGCTTTTATTGTTTTCCAGTCCCACCTTATTTCAGGGTAAGAAAGAATATAGTATGCGGTAACTAATCCCCATAACAATACGGGAATTGCTATAAGGATTAATAAATACTTTCTAGAATTAATCAGATCTTAAATCCGTTTTTATTCATCCAATCATTGCTAGGGAATTTTGTCATATAATTACGTATACTATCGGCAAGAATAATTAGACAATTTTGTTCAGGTTCAAGGATGGATGCTGCATTCAGTGCGGCGACCATTGTTGCTCCGCAAGACCCTCCGCAGAGTAAGCCCTCTTCTTTGATCAGTCTTCTGGCCATGATGAATGATTCCTCATCCTCGGTTTTTATATACTGATCAATTAGGCTATTATCTAAAACATCCGGTATAAAATCATATCCAATGCCTTCAACTAAGTATGAACTTATTTTATTGCCACCACCAAGAATCGAACCGACAGGATCAGCGCCAATAATTTTAATTTCTGGTATTACCTCCTTTAATCGTTTTGCTACTCCTGTAATTGTTCCTCCCGTGCCGACAGAAATAACAACCATGTCTAGATTATCTCCAAAGTCATTGATTATTTCTTCTGCCGTATTTTGATAATGAGCATCAGGATTTGATGGGTTTGAGTATTGATCTAAGATGTGTGAATCTTTTATTTCTTTCTGAAGTTTTTTTGCGACAGATATATGGCTCTCAGGATCACTAGAAAGTGCTTCGGTAGGTGTGCGTATAATTGTTGCACCAAGAGCTTCTAATACGATTTGCTTCTCTTGGCTCATTTTTTCAGGCATTGTGATTATACACTTATAGCCTTTTATGGCTGCAGCTAGCGCTATTCCTTGACCTGTATTTCCTGATGTTGGTTCGATCAAGGTATCACCAGGCTTAATTCGTCCAGAATTTTCTGCGTCTTCAACCATTTTCCAGCCTATTCTGTCTTTTACTGATCCACCCGGGTTAAAAAACTCACATTTAGCAAAAAGATTACACTTCAGATTCTTCCCAATTTTGTTAATCTTTACAACTGGCGTGTTGCCAATGGTGTTTAATATTGTATCGTGTATCATTTGACTATAATCGGTTAAATAATTGTTCTATATTAGTCATTACTCTGGATAATTTAAATGTATTCATTTACAAACTAAGATAAAATTAGAATAAATGGTAAACCAATCACATAAACTAAGTGGACCTTTTTTAATTGAGCTAAAAAATAAATTCCGTGAGATTGCAGGAGAAGATAATAGAATTGATCGGGATGAGTTTCAAAAAGGCTTATTCCTAAATAATGAAGCTATGGTCAATCGTATATTTGATATTTTTGATAGAGATCATAACGATTATATTGACTCAGATGAGTTTCTTTCGGGAATAGAATCATTAATGAATGGTGAAAAAGAAGAAAAAATAAGATTCGCTTTTGACATACATGACTTTGACGCAAGCGGTGAAATTGACCATCAGGAGCTAAATGTGCTCATAAAGAATATACTTGTAGAAAACAATCTAGAGTTCGATCTAAATCAGATAGATTTAATTGTTGACGAGTTTTTTAAAACAGCAGATACTGATAACAGCGGAACCATAGACTTTGAAGAGTTTCTCAAATTAGTAAATAATTATCCAGATCTAATTAGTGGACTAGCCGTAAACCCGATAGCATGGTTTAATCCTAATCGAAAAGAATTTAGTATTGATGAAAATTCGGTCTCAAAATTAGAATCTTATAAAGTGCAGGTTCAGGATTTAAGCGTACTCCAGTGGCTGTTGGTTCCAAGGTTGATCTATTTTTATAATATTATAATAAACAGGACAAAAAACAGAGATCATATATCTATAGAGTCATTGCAGATTTTACCAGAAAGAAATATATCTTTCTCATTTAAACGTCCACAATGGTTTACGTATGAATCTGGCGAATATGTATATATTAACTGTCCTTGGATATCCAAATTAGAGTGGTACCCCTTTAATATTATAAGCGCAAGAAACGATGATTCAGTCTTATTAA
>Ga0209019_1000023_pt1 | contig 60620 bp, 58 predicted proteins | sample METZYME_3_300m_FD_187549 | JGI IMG/M metagenome (GOLD analysis project Ga0209019, IMG submission 187549) | Marine microbial communities from oxygen minimum zone in mesopelagic equatorial Pacific - METZYME_3_300m (SPAdes) (version 2) | ecosystem: Environmental > Aquatic > Marine > Oceanic... | reverse complement strand
CACCGAGAAGGGGAACTAATAGCGATTCCAATTGCCGGTGATGACCAAGAAGCTCTTGCCGTGGCTACCCAACTGGTGATCGACGCGGGATTCGATCCCGTTTTAGTCGGCGGGTTGGATAAAGCCGGGCTTTTCGATCAGGGAACTGCAGTGTACGTAAAGGGGATGACTGCAAGAGAGATGCGTACCGAGTTAGGCCTTTAAGATTAACGCGCCCCACGTAGCCCACGTTAGCTCAGAACCTACTTAGCTTGGACGAAACAAGAGGGATAGCCGCCTCCTTAAAAAAAGACCAGTTGTGATACAACCACACCCACAACTGGTCTCTTTTTCAATAATCACGTAACGGAGAAATTAGGGCATTCTCACCGCTCTGATTTCAATCTCTACCAACCAGCCATCGACCACTAGATCCTTGATCTCTACAAAAGAACGTACTGGTTTGTTGGGATTCTCATCAGTGCCAAAAAACTGAGAATAGCCTGCATTAAACCCCGCAAAATCCAGTTCGTCATCATCACCAGCTACTGCGAAGGCTCTCACCTGCACGACATCACTCATAGACCAACCCTGAACTTCCAGCGTTTCCTTGAAACGGGAGAACGTATTTACGGTCTGTTGTTCCATGCCTCCCCAGGTTCCATCCGCTTGGGGGCGGGCGCCCGACCCGCTCAGGTACATGGTTTCAGCGCCAGGCGGAATTGTAATACTAGTGTAAAAATAGTTGCCTTCATTGTAGCGACTAATTTCTTGTGCGCTCACGACTGCAACAGCTCCCGACAATGTGATCAAGATAGCCACAAAAATCGACTTGTTAATCCTGTGCATTTTTTACCTCCTACTTTGTAATCTCTTTGAAATGCGAGTAACTAGGTTTCCTATGGCTGTGCCGCCATCGCGGGCCCATCGCCCACAACGTCCTCGCCCAAGAATCGGGTTGTAACTATACCAGTGGTAATAGCTCCGTTAACGTTTAATGCTGTACGTGCCATGTCAATGAGTGGCTCAATCGAAATCAGTAAAGCTGCAACAGTTACGGGAAACCCCATCGCGGGCAATACCACCAGCGCCGCATTGGTGGCACCGCCACCAACGCCGGCAATACCAAACGAGCCTATTGCGACAATAAGTACCAGGCTAATAATAAAGCCCAGATCGATGTCTACTCCCATAGTGGGCGCCACCATAACTGCCAGCATGGCCGGATAGATCCCTGCACAACCATTCTGACCTATCGTTGCCCCAAATGATGCGGAGATGTTAGCGATGGGCGCGGGCACCTTCAGCTCTTCAATCTGTGCCCGAATAGTAAGAGGAATAGTGGCTGCGGAACTGCGCGTGACGAAAGCGAAAGTCAGAACCGGCCAAACTTTCTGGAAATAACTTCGCACATTGGCTCCTAGCAAACCAATTATCATGGCGTGCACACCAAACATGATGGCAATAGCAATGTAGGAAGCAACAACGAAAGCTATGAGAGTCACAATGGCACTTCCATCCGAAGTCGCAATAACACGAGTCATTAGGGCCAACACGCCATAAGGGGTCAGGTTCATCACTATGTTGACCAATTTCATGACTACTGTTTGAGTAGTATCTACAAAGGCGCGGATGCGATCACCATGCGTATTATTTTCTTCAGAGACCAATAAGGCTGCAATACCAAACAATAACCCGAACAGCACCACTGCAATGATTGAAGTGGCCCGTGCATCAGTGAGATCCGAGAAAATATTTCGGGGAATAAAACTGACCAATAGTTGAGCCATGCTTAAATCAGCTACCGATCCTCGGCGCGTCTCCAGCGCTTCCGCTCGAGCTAGCTCCCGAGCCCCGCTGGCGAGTTCACCGGCGTTGAGGCCAAAAATAGAGGCCATAAGAATTCCGATCAGCGCGGCAATCATGGTTGTTAGAACAAGAATACCCACTACCGAACCACCGATCTTGCCAAGTGACTTTATCTCTTCTACTTTTAGAACGGCTGCAATCATTGTGATCAAAATCAACGGCATGATGATCATACGTAGCAAATTCACATAAGAGTTAGCTATGACGTTGGTCCATTCGAGAGTTTGTTCTGTCACTGCTCCGGAGTAACCGAAAACAATCTGCAGATAAAATCCAAACAAGGTACCAGCAACCAAACCGGTCAGCACTCGTCGAGACAAGCTTGTATCATTCTTGGTTAGTTGGTATAAAAAACCAAGCAGCGCAGCAAAGAAGATTAGGTTTAAGATCGCAGGGGCTGACATATTAAGGCTCCTCAATGCAGGCCAGTGCCTAGGTAGGCTGCAGTTTTGCTTAAATTACCCGGTTTACAGACCGAATTGTTGTTTTACTGAGTAACGGTAGCTCACCTGAGTATATAACTCACTCACAGTTAGACCAAATTTGGTTCGGGTCCATTCAATCTTTAGTAATAAAACTATTCACCCTTACCCAGCGTGTTGATGTAACTGACCACATTGACAATGTCTTCTTCGCTGGCAAGAGTTCGGGCCATGATTGACATCTGTTGCCCGTAAGTGTCCCCTGGCAGATTTCCGCGATAGCCTGCCACAAAATTCTTCAACTGTGTCACCAGGTACCAATCGTTCTGACCAGCTAGAGCAGGTGCCCCAAGACCTTGATTACCTTCTCCCTCTGCCCCATGGCAGGTAGCGCAGGCATTGTAAAACTGCCGTCCCACCATAGCATCGCCTCCAATCGTGGCTTCCGAAGGCCTGTATTCCCAGTTTCCTACCCATTCGATGATATCGGCAATGCTTTCATCTGTTAATTTGGCTGCCATCGGCTGCATCGCTACGCCTTCAATATCACGCGGGTGAACACCGCGCAATCCGGCACGATAACTTTCAAGTTGTCGCTTTAGATACCAACCTTCCATTCCTGCTAGCCGCGGCGCTTGAACGCCATAGTTACCACGACCATCGGCACCATGACATGTAGTACAGTAACGATCATCATAGGGTTCATTCTCTTCAGCCGCATTTGACTTCATCGATTGCAGGCTGAACATAAACACGAGGGGTATTATTAGTCGCATTCTATTCATTCTAATTTCTCAGAAAGGGCCAGGTATCCTCCAGGTACATAAAACAGGTTTATGCTAATTCTGCACGCACTCGCTTGTCCAAATCTTCCATTGCCCAGTGTGCAGATTGAATCGCACTCTCCATCCAGGCTGCATGTACTGTAATTTGATCACCTATAACATAATGTCGACCATTAACAGGTTTTTGCAAAGTATCGAACATAAGCTGTTCCTCCGCTGTCCAACCGCTAAAGCTTCGATTCCAACGAGCGGCACAACCAAGCATGTGATTCATCCGGTGCCATGCAATTGTGACTGGCTTTTCAACTAGACTTCGATAGTTTGAATGTACTTTCTCTCCATCCTTTATATGACTTTCGATTCTTTCCTCTTGTGTCATGTTGGTATAATACATGCCTCCTTGGAAGTTATACGCAGCGAGAATAACTCCTTTATTTTTATGTATCCCACCAGAAGGGTACCAAATGCTCGAACTACGATTGTTCATTCGAGTAATACCCCCATAAATGTCCTCTTTCTCCCAAAACCTTTCTTTTGCTTGGAATGCTGCTTTATATGCATCACCCCTTCGCACATACTTCATAGCTTTAACATAGTCAGCCGGAAAATTGTGGTCCAAGCCAGTAATTAAATGAGTGGGGATACAACTAAAGCAGTAATCTGCATTTAGAGAATGTCTAACTCCATCTTGGTCATAAGTTATTTCTACACCATTGTTCGTAACATTTATTGCTGAAACCATAGCCCGGTATTTCACTTCCTGACCAACCACTCTCAGAAACCCAGCGATTATGTTATCCATGCCGTCTTTGGCTTGAAACAAGGGGGGGCCCTGCTCCCCTTCACTTGCCGACATTGTCCTCCCTCCCAATCGACTTTTTAAAAGATCTCGAAACTCAATTATGTCCTTTTGCACACCATGTGCGGTGTATCCTTCAGCCTTGTATCCGCTTCTCGAACTTCCTGTATACACTCCATCCTCGCGCAAATCTCCAAATGAACGAATAATACTGAGTAGGTTTTCTGCCTCAAGCTCGGTGAATGGCTCATTCATTTCTTGTTCTGACATTGATTTTGCCAACATTTCTGCAAGAAAACCGCGAACGTTGGTCTTGTAGTCTTTTATACGGACAGGTTTACCGCCTAAAAATGCATCATCTTGGAAATAGGCATTGTTGTTTTCCCCAACGAAAACCTCGAGCTCTACATCGAGCTCTTTACAGTACGCCAGTAAATTATTATGAAAGCTAGGAATGCGCGCGGCGCCGCCGTTAAAATACATGTGAGGGTCATCGTCAAACTCACAGTAATGGCGATTCCCAATTTCATCAATAAGGTCCCCATTACGCACAGTAAAGACTCTGCCTCCACAGCGATGAGAGGCTTCCAATATGGTGCACTCATATCCTCGCTTACCCAATTCATAAGCGACCGTCAATCCAGAAAGCCCCCCTCCAAGAATTGCTACTTTCTTACTATTCGTGCCAAGGGCGAAAAGATCGAGTGCTTTTGCAGTCTTTGTAACTGGTAACAATCCTAGTGCCGAACCTGCTCTGAGCGCTGCTGAGGTTCCTCCTGCCGCTCCTAATAGATTAAGAAATTCGCGTCTAGTTACAAAACCAGCCATATGTAATCCCTCATGTGTACCTACTTCTTATTGGTCGGCTAGATTAACACTTTAAGCATCATAATAGCTTAATAATTCGTTTTTCTAAAAACCGAGTATAGTTCGAAAACCTTAGCACTGAGTTAAGTAAATCATAAATCGGAAATTAGGCAAAAGACAAAATTTCGCCTATTCTGTCAAGGCTATTGCCCTCAGCGAAGGACGTTAATCTTTTTATGAATCTTATTGAATACTATCCTGATTTAATTCGCCAGCTTCCCGAATACAAGGGTCGCTTTTCCGCTAACAAACTCAGGGCCGAAAATTGTGATGTTTTGTTTGCCGCCTATCCGGCTGGCACGATTGTTGAGTCACACTCACACGAGACTGAAAACCTTGGCATTATTACCCATGGAGAACTACTCCTCACGATGGACGGTAAAACGAGACGTTTCACTGCAGGGAACTGGTACCATGTGCCGGCCCGTAAAGAACACGCCGCCGAGTTTCCTGAAGACACTGCTGAGATAGAATTCTGGTTTACTACAGAAACGAACTAACACAGATCTTAAAAAAGACTGACTAGGAAAAGGGAACATAGCTGCGCTGTCTTCTCGCATCGGCCGAGAAACTTGCAGGCAAGCTTGTTATGCTTGCAGGAACTTCCTAATAGGAGCCATACCATGACGATGAAAGCCCAAAATCTGATTCGTCTTTCCTGCATTCTGTTCGCTCTTTGCGGTTTCTTTTCCGCATCTTTGTCCGCCGATAATCACTCAGACACAGAAGACCGGCTGGCCATTGCCGAAATGCTGGCCCAGTATTCATACCGCTGGGATTCGAAGGACTCCTCAGGGTTCGCCGATTTGTTTACCTTCGATGCAGTTATGGAACGCTGGCGAGAAGGCACTCTAGTGGAAAATTCTCGCACAGTTGGCAAAGAGGCTATCCACCAATACGCAAAACGCTCACACGAGGGCCGCTTGGCAGATCGCCAAACCCGCCACCACTTTTCGGGATTGGTGTTTCTCGAGCTCACCAGCCAAACGGCCGTAACAGAAAATATGGCGCTCATCACGCATCAAACTGAAGAAGCTCAAGTAGCTTTTATCGCCAGTTCAGGCATCTATCGAAATAGCTGGCAAAAAACACCGAACGGCTGGCGCATCAGCAAGAGAATACTATTTACCGACAGTTTCAACGGAAACTAATGTGGGCCTCGCGCCAGCGAGGCGGCTGGTGGAGCACCCAGCTAAGCACCGTTCTGATCCATAGACTTACCACGGAATAAATGTTCTTATTCATTATGCTCGACTTAATAGTTAATAATAAGAAGCAGGCTGGTTATATGACTATGGATACTGATAATACCGATGGTGGCGCGTCCCAGATATCCGGTCATGAGCCCAATAACAGATCGCGAAAGGAAGCCCTAGTTGTTCAGGCTTAGTTACCAAAATCCCTACTACCGCTACCTGGTATTGGGCATTCTAACGACGGTTTACGTCTCAAATTTTGTCGACCGCCAAGTCATCAATGTTCTCGCGCAGTACATCATTGATGACCTGCAAATATCTGATGGTCAGTTCGGCATGTTGTCGGGCGCTGCCTTTGCGATTATTTATACAACACTCGGAATCCCGATTGCCCGCCTGGCTGATATAAGCAATCGCCGCAACATCATTGCCATCTCAGCGACCATATGGAGCGTGATGACAATATTATGTGGTTACGCTCAAAATTTTACTCAGCTCTTTTTTGCTCGTTTCGGTGTCGGTGTCGGTGAAGCAGGGGGCTCTCCACCCTCCCATTCCATTGTCTCGGATATCTTTCCTGCGGAACAGCGGGCGACGGCGTTGTCTACTTACTCGTTGGGAGTGTATGGCGGTGTCCTGGTTGGAACCGTGGGTGGGGCCTACCTAGTGCAGTACTTCGACTGGCGCGTTGCATTCATAGTAGTGGGCTTACCTGGCATACTGCTGGCACTAATCGTTCGTCTGGTCATCAAGGAACCTCCGCGGGGAATGGCCGAAGGAAGGAGCGACGTGGCGCCACCCGGATTTTGGCGCGTGATGACGTTCCTCTGGGAACGCAAATCATTTCGTCACCTCTCATTTGCCTGTGCACTGCATGCTTTCGTGACCTATGGCATGGGTAACTTTATGCCCTTGTTCTTGGGACGTGTACATGGCATGCCAATACTGGACGTGGGTTGGTACTACGGCATGATTGCGGGTATAGCAGGGCTGGCCGGTACCTATTTCGGTGGCTGGGCATCCGACCGAATGAACCGCAAAACCGGAGATAAAACGTGGTATATATGGATCCCTTTTATATCCACCATTGTGGCCCTGCCTCTGGCACTGAATACTTTTCTGATCATGCCCAACGGATACCTCGCCGTTTATTCCTATTTTTTGCCAGTATTTTTTGGAGGCTGGTATCTCGGCCCCTGCATTGCCTCCACTCATTTTCTCGTCGGTATACGCATGCGTGCCATGGGTTCGGCTATCCTGTTATTCGTACTTAACCTGATCGGTTTGGGCTTGGGCCCAATGGTAACTGGATTTGTGAGTGATGGTTTAGAGCCAAGATTCGGAGATGACAGCTTGCGCTATGCCATGTCCATAACTGTGTGTGTAAATATCTGGTGTGCCGTGCATTACTACTTGGCCACGAAAACAATTAAGGCGGATTTCGAGAGAGCGCCGGCCTAGATCGCATCAAGAGCCTGACTGATTTTGGACACTCCCGCAATTTCTATCCCCGAGATTGCTTTTTTGGGTACGTTGGCTTGTGGAACAATAGCGCGAGTGAAACCGTGCTTGACTGCTTCCTGTAATCGCTCCTGACCGCCCGTTACGGGCCTTATTTCACCTGCCAGGCCCACTTCTCCGAAAGCAACTAAATCTCGTGGCAATGGTTTATCTTTGAAACTGGAAACGATCGCGAGCAGCAAAGAGAGATCAGCGCTCGTTTCACTGACCTTGACACCCCCCACCACATTAACGAATACATCCTGATCCGCCATGTAAAGCCCACCATGCCGATGCAATATTGCGAGCAGCATAGCCAACCGATTCTGTTCTAACCCCACTGCCACGCGCCGAGGATTAACCATTGAGCTGCTGTCAACTAGTGCCTGAATCTCTACTAAGAGCGGGCGAGTGCCTTCCCATAAGACCATCACCAATGATCCAGGTACTTCCTCCACGGAGCGAGAAAGAAATATTGCAGAAGGATTTTTCACTTCCTTCAACCCTAGCTCGGTCATGGCAAATACACCAAGTTCGTTTATCGCACCAAATCGATTTTTCTGCCCCCGAAGAACACGATATCTGTTGTCATCGCCGCCTTCCAAGAGAATAAAGCAATCAATCATGTGCTCTAGCACCTTGGGACCTGCCAGGTTTCCTTCTTTAGTCATGTGGCCCACTAGGAACAAAACGGTGTTGGTCTGCTTCGCATATTGAATGAGATAAGCGGCACATTCACGCACCTGGGATATACTTCCTGGCGCTGACGGAACATCAGGGCTGTGCATCACCTGAATTGAATCGACAACCAGTAATTCCGGAGCAATTTCCTGGGCAGCATGAACGATCTGTTCAACATTAGTTTCCGCCAATATCTTGAGCTTGTCCTCGGGCAGATTTAATCGTTTTGAACGCATTCTGACCTGTTGCGGGGACTCTTCACCGGTTACATAGAGAGCCGCTTTACCACCAAGCGTCAACTGAGACATTACCTGTAAAAGCAGGGTACTTTTGCCTGCACCGGGGTTACCCGCGATCAGTATTACGGAACCCGGCACTAGCCCACCACCTAGTACCCGATCCAGTTCACCACTGGTACTTGAGAAACGAGAAAGTAATTCCAGATCAATTTCCGACAAATTCTGCACATTAGATTGGGCTCCGGCATAACCCTTTTTCCTGAAATCTGCTTTAGTAACCGGAGAACTACTACTACCGAGATTAACTTGAGAGAGCGTATTCCAAGCTTTGCAGGCCACACACTGGCCTTGCCACTGGCCGTGCTCAGCTCCACAATCCGTGCATACAAACGTTGTCTTAAGTTTTGCCATTCAGGTACGGGTCCTTTTACTGCGAAAGGGGTACATTCCTTGCCTGCTCTGTACTACGAGGACTGGTTCTATTTCACTTACACATATTCAAAAGTCACTCTCTGAGTAACTTTGCAAAATAATTCGTATGCTATCGTGCCAGTCGCTTGGGCGACTTCGTCTGCGCAAAGGTCATCACCCCATAAGATCACTTCATTATTGATACACGCATCAGGGATCTCAGTTAAATCTATCGTGATAGTATCCATGGATACGCGCCCTATCAAACGAGTTCTCTTTTTACCGGATTGCGTCTTAACCAGCACCGGTGTGCCATTGGCAGCTGAACGTGGATAGCCGTCTCCATACCCAATTGATACGACCCCTACCAGCGTATCGCGATCACAAACATAACTGGCGTTATATCCAATAAATTCACCTGCTGAAACCTGATTTATTGCTATTAGGCGAGAAGATAATGTCATGACTGGTTGCAAGCCAATTTCTTCACCGGTGCTTCCACCCAATGGTGAACTGCCGTAGAGCATCACCCCCGGCCTAACATAATCTAAATGAGTATCTGGCAACGTCAATATTCCCGCAGACGCTGCAATACTTCTAGGAAGATCAATCTGCTCAACCTCGATCAGGCTTTTGTATGTCTGATTGAATTGATCCATCTGCCGAGCAGTAATTTCTTGTGAATCTGGGTTTTCGATATCGCCTGCACACGCTAGATGAGACATCAAAACGAACTCAGTACCGGAATACTTTTGAAGCTTGGCATAAGCTTTCAGACAAGTTTCTGAGGTCATCCCCAGTCTATTCATGCCCGAGTTATGCTTTAGCCATAACCTGCGGTTGTCGGTTGGTAATTCCAGGTCCCACTGCTTTTCCAGCAACTCTGCCTGGTAGGTAGAATGAATAACCGGCTCAATTTCGTTCTCCATGCATAATGCCAATTCCTCAGCTGAAACAAATCCATTAAGCAGCAGAATCGGCACATCGAGATTTAATCCTTTAAGTTCTAAGGCCTCTTCAAGAGTAGCTACGGCGAAAGTAGCTATTCTAGTCTCTGTGCCCTTAAGAGCTCGCGCTGCTTGTTCCATGCCATGGCCGTAGGCATTGGACTTGACCACAGGAATTATCCTGGATTCCGGACAGAGGGCCCTAACTAGTCCAAGATTCTTTCGTAGAGCATCGAGATTAATGGTGGTCCATGCCCGTTTCGTGGGTTTTGTCATTCATTAATCCAGATGGGAGTTACTATAACAGTCTGCAAGTCTTTCATTATCCGTGAGTATAACTGTCGTCGTAACGAGGTTGTGCGTGATTCTCGAATCGAGTGAGCTGCCCAAGAAAGCTCAGTCGAATAGTGCCAATTGGGCCATTTCTCTGTTTACCTATAATAATTTCTGCCACGCCCTTATCCGGCGAATCCTCATTATAGACTTCATCCCTATATATAAAGGTGATGACATCCGCGTCCTGCTCTATAGCACCGGACTCACGCAGGTCAGACATTACTGGCCGCTTGTTGGGACGTTGTTCAAGTCCACGATTCAGTTGAGATACGGCAATCACAGGACACTCGAAATCTCTGGCCAGCAACTTCAGTGAACGAGATATCTCGGAGATCTCCCCCACCCTATTTTCGGTCGTTCCTTTCAACTGCATCAGCTGCAGATAGTCCACCACAACCAGCCCCAGTGACTTACCTTCTTGTTTGAATTGGCGTTCGATGCGTCGTAAGCGGGCACGCATTTCCATCGGGGTAATATTGCCGCTGTCATCGATGTAGAGAGGTTTATCTTTAAGTTCCTTTACTGCCGCATTGAATCCCGGCCAGTCTTCGTCGTTAAGCTTTCCTGTCCGCAGCCTAGTTTGATCGATTTTACCTATTGACGAGAGCATCCTGAAAATTAAGCTTTCCGCCGGCATTTCCAGGCTGAATACAACTACGGCATTGTCGTTATTCATGACGGCGTTTTCGACCAAATTCATCGCAAAAGCAGTCTTACCCATCGAGGGCCTGCCTGCCACGATGATAAGATCCGATTTCTGCCAACCCGAGGTCATCTTATCCAAGTCCATAAAGCCACTGGTTAAGCCGGTGAGGTCACTATCCAGGCCAGCCAATTCATCAACGCGGTCCACTGCCTTGCTAACAAGCGGTGAGACATGTACTGGTCCCTCTCCCTTAGCGCGTTCATCATTAACATTGAAGACTTGATCTTCTGCCTCGTCGAGAATCTCATCAGCTTTCTTACCTGCCGGGTTGTAACTGCTTTCCGCGATATTGTGAGCTACCGATATCAAACGACGCAGGACGGCACGTTCACGGATGATATCTGCGTAAGTCTCTATGTTCGCCGTACCGGGGGCGTTGATGACCAGCTCGGACAAGTAGTCCGTCCCACCGGCACCTTCCAGCTCGTTAAGACTGTCAAGAGACTCTGTTAGAGTGACCACATCGATAGGGCTACTCACTTCACCATGCTGGGCCATTACCTTGAAAATGAGCTTATGCTCGGGCCGATAAAAATCATCCGGCAACAGCACATCAGCGATATTGTCCCAAACCGTGTTGTCTATCATCAGGCCTCCGAGCACGGCCTGCTCTGCCTCCACTGAGTGGGGTGGGACCTTGAGAGCTGTCAGGTTAGTGATACTATTATCCTGCTTGGGCAGACCATTAGTTTCGAAAGTTTCAGTCATCTGGGATTTAATCGTGGGAAAATAAAAAGCACCAAGTGAGTGTACTACCTCATTGGTGCTTTTTGAATAAAGCGAGCTACTTTAACGGTGCTTAAAACCGATATTATTTATGCTCCTCTTCTATGTTCGCTTCACCTTGGTCAGTGGTTTCAGATTCTGTCTCGGCAGCTGATTCTGCTTTTTCCTCTGCTTCAGCTGCTTCAATTTCTTCAATTATACTTCCGTCATCACTCACTTCGGCTGCCGACTTAAGGCCTGTCACTGTCACGTGCACAGGTACGTTGATATCGTAGCCCAGATCCAGGTTAACTTGGTATTCTCCCAATTCTCGAATGGCCCCATGGGGCATTATGACTTGGCTCTTAATAATATCTGAACCGTTCTGCAAATTAAGAGCTTCAGCGATATCACGAGTTCCGACAGAACCAAACAACTTACCTTCGTCGCTGGCATTGACTTCGATTCTGAGGCTAGCTCCCTCAACCTTCTTCGCTTTGCTTTGTGCTTCAGCAAGCTTAGAGTCATGTGCCGCCATTAACTCGGCTTTACGCTGTTCAAACTCCGACAAATTCTCCTTTGTGGCTGGAATTGCCTTGCCTTGGGGAAACAAAAAGTTCCTGGCATAACCTGCTTTTACGTTGGCCGTATCCCCAATCTCCCCAAGCTTGCCAATCTTCTCCAGCAGAATAACATTCATGTTTCCTTCCTCTTTTTTTACTCGTTTAGCTATATCAGTTTGCTAAAAATGTCTTTCAAGTAGACTGCTGCAACCTTGATCGGAAATCATACCAACTGTCTACTAGAGCCAACAATACTAACAACTGCAACACCGTCGGCAATACTATTAGCAAAATATAAAAAATTACCAGCCACAGGCTTGACAGTTTTTTCTTAACCACCACTGCATGCACTAACGCTATGCCAGAAAATAGCAATGGTAAAATAAAATAAAACACCCAACTTTGCGGTATTACCAGCTGGTAGCTGCCCAGAAATATGAGTCCCGCCAAACCCAATGCCGTTTTTTGTCCTATGTGTAATTGATGAAACTCTTTCTGAAAGCCACCTGGGTTGAAGAGCGTAGCTTGCATCCAGCGCGCCAGCATCAATAAAACTATTGCCAAGAACATATAACCAACGCCGATGAAGCTGCCTATACTTTCCCGTATATCTTCGAGTTGTATTCCCTGTAAGCTGTTAGTGACCAGCAACAACTCCAACTGCTGGAATAATCCATCAAGTACAGCTGGCTGCAAGCGAAGATAGATTTCTACACTCAGACCAATTGCGATTGTAGCCAATAGAGTAGTTTCCCAGGACTCTGTCTCTCTCAGCAACCAAGCTAGGCCGCTGATACCGAATAACATAATCAAAGGGGCTATATCTCCAACAATCGCCCAGGCTCCGATCGGCAATATTGCCCAGGCAAATATGATAGCTACTTCCAAAACTCCCTTGCGCAATACCATCAATCCCACAACTACGGGATTTAGTAAGTTTACTAGTGGAATTAGGCCAAGGAATATCACCGCCATTATAGCCTGCTTCCTACCGCTCATTACGAATTCAGCGAGGCCGCGCATTTGATTCCCAGTTAAACCTGGTGACTATCCGTATACGGAATAAGCGCCAGATATCTTGCTCTCTTTACTGCCGTTGCTAGCTGGCGTTGATAACGGGCCTTGGTACCAGTGATGCGACTCGGGACAATTTTCCCAGTCTCGGATATGTAATCCCTCAAGGTTTCCAGATCTTTGTAATCTATTTCCTTGGTTCCTTCTGCTGTGAACTTGCAGAATTTACGCCGACGAAAATAACGAGCCATAATTTAATTCCTGTAAAATATAATGAGAAAACTATTATTCTTTCACTTCTGTATCAGGGGTAGCCTCATCTTCGGCCGGCAACGCCTCGGCGATTTCTTCGATTTTGCTATCGATTGTTTCTTCTTCAGATTGCATGTCAGAGTTACTATCTTCTATTGCCGAATGAGAGTCCGGGCCCGGTTCCTTTTCATCGGTAGGAGCCTCGGTAGAAGCCTCGCTAGCAGCCTTGGCTGCAGCCCTGGCAGCGGCTTCAGCAGCTTCTTCTTCTTCAACCTTACGTTTTGCTTCGGAACGAGCTTTCCGTTCTTTGATCTCTCGTTCACCTTTCAGAATCAGAGATTCTTCTGTGATGGCATCCTTGCATTTAATCATTAAGTTGCGCAGAACTGCATCGTTAAATCGAAACAAGGAGGACAACTCTTCAAACGTCTCACCCCTACACTCAATGTTCATCAAAACATAGTGGGCCTTGTGAATCTTATTGATGGGATAGGCTAGCTGACGTCTACCCCAGTCTTCCGTTCGGTGTACCTTGCCACCATTATCGGCCATAAGTTGGGTATAGCGCTCGATCATCCCGGGTACCTGTTCGGACTGGTCCGGGTGTACCAGGAATACTACTTCATAGTGTCTCATAGAGACTCCTCTTGGGTGCTGTCTCCCAACAAACGCTAGAGCGCGTGGTGAGACAAGGAGTTATGTGGGATGGAGAACCTCTCCACCAGCGGAAAAAAGGGGATTCTAGGAAATGTAGGTATTGGATGCAACTGAATTCGCCTAATTTAGACTAATATGGCGCTGCCTGATCGCTTCAAACAACAATATGCCTGTAGCCACTGAGACATTGAGGCTGCTGACCGCACCGGCCATTGGGATAGAAACTAGGAAATCACACTTTTCGCGGGTCAATCGTCTTAATCCTCTGCCCTCCGATCCCATTACCAGCGCAAGAGGGCCAGCGAGTTCCTGCTCGTAAAGAGACTTTTCTGCATTCGCATCAGTTCCTACCAGCCAGATGCCTCTCTCTTTAAGTTGTTGTAAACAGCGTGCCAAGTTAGTGACCACAACTAGATTAACTGTCTCAGCCGCCCCACTTGCAACTTTTCTGACGGTTGCATTCAGGTTGGCGGAGCGATCTCTAGGAATAATTACAGCGTGCGCACCGGCGGCACCTGCTGAGCGCAGACAAGCACCAAGATTATGGGGGTCAGTAATTCCGTCAAGCACCAAGAGCAAAGGATCCGAGTCTAGTTCTCTCAAAAGGTGAAGCAGCGCCGCTAAATCCAGCGATTTGCTCTCCCCCCCATAGAGCGCGACTACCCCTTGATGTACTCCCGTAGCCTTTTTGTCCAAATTTTCCTTCCCCAACTCTTCAGTGGGTATCTGTGCGCTTTTCGCAATGCGCCGAAGCTCCTGCAGGCGCTTGTCCCTGCGTTCTGCTTGAAACATTACTCGGGTGACATCTCCACGACTGTGTTTTAACAGTTCCATCACTGCGTGTATCCCTATAGCCATGTGAGATTGTTTTGCCATTTAGTTCGTAACTTGTCGTTTGTAGGCTTATGAAGAGCGGCGCCGTGCGGTTCTAGTCTTTCTCTTTGTTTTATTATGCGCTCCTTTACTAATTTTCTTTTTGCTCGTCTTCTTAGGCGTGGACATTTGGGATTTATAAATTCTTGATGATTTCGACTTTTTCTTTTTAACAGCGGTTTTAGATTTTTCGGTCCGTGTATTTGTTTTGCTATTCTTATTCTTTGCCCTCTTTGCTTTCGTCTTACTACCTACAATTCGCAAATCGATTCTTTTCTCATCTAGATCCACCCGTATTACTTTAATTTTCACAGTATCGCCGAGACTGTACACTTTGTGCCTACGCTCTCCCTCCAAGCAATGCCGTACTGGATCAAAATGATAATAGTCATTGCTAAGTTCAGTAATGTGTACCAAACCCTCTATATAGATATCTTCCAGTTCTACGAACAGCCCAAAACTCATTACTGCCGCAATCACGCCCTCAAATTCGTCTCCAACGTGATCTTGCATATACTCACACTTCAACCAGTCGATCACACTGTAGCTGGCTGCATCCGCACGACGCTCCGCCACCGAACAAATCTCACCGAAACGAACCATATTATCTTTGTTATATGGATAGATCTCATCTTTCGAAATTCGCGAGGTAGCATTGTGCCTTTGCACATGAATTCCTTTGTGATTTCGTATCAAACTGCGTATTGCCCGGTGTACCAACAAATCCGGATAACGTCGAATTGGCGAGGTAAAATGTGTGTACGCTGGAAACCCTAACCCGAAATGGCCCTCATTTTCTGGCTTATACACTGCCTGCATCATGGAACGAATCAACATGGTTTGCAGCAGATGCCGATCTGGTCTTTTTGTAATTGCCTGAAGCACCTGCTGGTAATCTCTTGGAGATGGCTTATCACCACCAGCCAGATAAAGCCCCTGCCCACCTAGATACTCGCGAAGGCTCTCCAGCTTGTCGGTACTAGGTCCTTCGTGAATACGATACAGAGCAGGAAGCTTGTGTTCTTCAAGCACCCGCGCTGCTGCTACATTTGCGCTCAACATGCACTCTTCGATGAGACGATGAGCATCGTTTCGTTCTACCGGAACAATTTCGCGAATCTTCTTATCTTCACCAAAGATGATGCGGGTTTCTGCAGTGTCAAACTCCAATGCACCATTACGATCCCGATTAGTCCGCAGCACCTTAGAGAGGCGATATAAATTATCGAGATGGTTAACCACCAGATTACGCCGCCTCCTGAGTCGTGACTGCATTTTTTTCGCCGCGGTTGTCTCGGCTTGTTGAACAATTTGAGCAACTTCCGTGTAAGTTAACCTAGCATGAGAATGTATCAAGGCTTCATAAAAGGTGTAACCTGTCATTTCTCCTTTAACAGAAATCTGCATTTCACAAACTATTGCCAGTCGATCTACTTTGGGTTTTAACGAACACAGCCCGTTAGAAAGTTTCTCCGGCAACATTGGAATTACGTGCCCAGGGAAATACACTGAAGTACCCCGATTAATTGCCTCTTCATCCAGGCCGCTACCCACTGCCACATAGTGCGAAACATCGGCTATCGCCACGTACAGTGTCCAATTGCCGCGCTGATGGAGATGAGCAAATACAGCATCATCGAAATCTTTGGCATCTTCACCATCGATCGTCACAAATGGGATTTCACGCAGATCGAAACGCCCCTCACGCTCTAGCTCAGACACATTTTCAGGAAACTGCGCTACTTCTTTACTAACCGTTTTCGGCCATTCGTTGGGTATCTCATGACTACGCACCGCAATGCCGATCTCTAGCCCCGGAGTTGTTATATCCCCAAGTATTTCCACGATTCTTGCGACAGCCTTGCGCCTTTTTTCCGGGTATTTAACAAGTTCTGCCACCACATACTGCCCTTCCTTTGCGTTTGCTGTCTGATCATTGGGTACCAGAATCTCGTGGTTAATGCGCTTATTGTCAGGTACAACCAAGCTGAAGCCTTGCTCGTGATAAAAGCGGCCGACAATATGTGTATGTCGACGCTGCAAAATTTCGACAGCCGTGCCCTCTCTTCGCCCACGATTGTCGAATCCGGTAAATCGAGCTAGCACTTGGTCACCGTCAAAAAGCTTTTCCATTTCGCGTAGACCAAAAAAAAGATCGTCGGAGCCGTCGTCTGGAATAAAGTAGCCAGCTCCGTCTCTGTTTCCCTTGATTCGTCCTTTAATAAGATCCATGTGGGCAACCAGTCCATACGCGCCCAGGCGATTACTAATTACTTGTCCATCCTGCTTCATTTTGATTAAGCGATTCCGCAGCTCCTCAATTTGTTGCTCTTTCTTAAGACCCATTTGCTTGCAGAGCTTTGTATGCGCTATTGGCTTACCCACTTCTTCGAGGTGCTTAATAATCGCATCCCTACTCGGGATTTTTGGGGTATAGACATTCGATTCGCTCTGAGAGAACGAATGGCTCGATTTCTTGAGTTTAGATTTTGGGGAGGGCATTAGGAATGAGTGAAGTATACACTTCTAGCTCCTAAATGTCTGTGACACATGGATATTGACACCGGATAGCTGCCCCGATAAAGTGGCGCTCCCAGATTCGGGTGGGTGAGCCAAGCAGATTATACTGAGTTCTAATTTAGCGGAGGTGAACAACATCTTTCTGTGAGCGGTGGTGGAGTGAAGTGGAGCACTACACTCAAGCTGTCTCTAATCTGCCGGTTAAGACAAGCAGGACCACTGTTTAAACCATAGATTTTACGCCCAGGTGGTGGAATTGGTAGACACGCTAGCTTCAGGTGCTAGTGGCCTTATGGCCGTGGAGGTTCAAATCCTCTTCTGGGCACCATTACCTTGCGGTTCTGTTCGCTTAGTCGCAAGCACAGTCACTAATTTTCAGCGGTTGAGCACCGTAAAGTTGAATACCCCCGAGTAAGTGGAGGGATCATTCTCAACTACAGTAACCCATTCTAACTGATACTCGCCTATCGTAACTGGGTCCATAATTTCAATCATCAGATCATTATCAGCCATAGTATGTAAACCGCGCAGCTGATGTTCACCATTAGGACCGACAAGCCTGAGACTGCTTTGAGATACATTTGGTAGCGAATCAAAATAGAGCCTCAGAGTGCGCGGAGCGCGAGTAAGCTCTGATCCGATTTCAGGTTCAGCTCTCAGCAGTGGTGAATATACACCGTTTGTCACGCAGCCGATTAGTTGTGAGCAGAGAAGCACGAACACAAATTTATACTCAAACTTAATCATAAATCACTCCTGATAGTAGACCGATCATTAATGGGCCTAAAACCGATCAAAACCGTCAAACTAAAGAGCTACAATTTGGCCGAGTTTATCGACTAAAAGCAAGACTGACTTACGATTTATTTGATCTTCCGGAAAGAAATTTAAAGACCACACATACAAATGGTTTTTCAGTGAACGTGTCTCATGGGATCTTTGAGGCAGTGTCCTTCTCGTTGCTTTTTCACCTCTGATAATTCCTTGGCGAACTGATCAAGTTTCATCCTGATCCCGGCTTCCATTTTCTTTTTTTGATATTGTTGGACGTTTTTGATTTCCCGCTCTTGCAAGGAATCCGTATTGAGTTCTTCGACTACTACTTGAGCGAGTTTATTCATTCTTTATAACCCCACCTTCTGCCAAATAAAATGCCAACTATCGTTTTGTGGTATTTTTTATATACCTGTTTGTTGCTTCTATTGCCGTTGGTTTAGAGCCATATAGTTTTTGTTATTTTTTGTTCTTTCAAAGGTGATGCGTTTTGCGAAATATCTCATCGAATTATTGCTTACAAAGTATATGCAGCCCAGATATTTCAATAAGTTAGGTCGCAGGATCCATCGCAACATATAGTGTTAATAAAGCAAAGTCAAACAATATCTAGTGATATTCAAGCTTTTTTGCTATTTCAGATTAGCTACAGAAAATGTTGTACCAGCCCCCTCCAAATTTTTAGCCGCGAGCCATGACCAATATCTAACAATGATTCTGACACTTAGCGGGAGAAATTCATTTTTTTATACTTTAGTTTGTAATATTCAGAACATATATTAATTGGGAGTCCTTTAATTTGTACTAGTGAAAGAACAGTCGTTACCCACTCTTTACGCAATTTCGACCTATTTAGATAATTTTTTTGACTGGCCAATCGATTAGAACGGGTTTTACCTGCTCGACATTCGATATCCTCGTTGCTCGTATACTGAGAATCAATACAAAGGATATGTCTTTGGAAGTTTTTGTTAGATTCCGTACAGCCGCTTTGCTGCACGTGTACCTCTAATCCATTTATGGGGGTGTTTGAAATCGACACCAGCTTTAATTCGGTTCCTATGAAAATGCATCAAGGAACTCTCAGAGACTGCAGCAACAAAATAGTGCCGATGAAAAGTATTCGCACTGTCCAGCCAGGACACCGATGCTATCCCGATGCCCTCTAAGACGCTTTGGTTTTTTTCCAGCATGCGAATCGCTGTTGCCCTTTTGGTTTAAACCCTAACACCCTGGAAGTGGTTTCCAGTAACTCGAAATAATTCTGTTGGGTCACTGGTAAAATTGAGCGCGCAAATTTCTGTAATTCGTGCTGCGATTTTGAATCGCGTTTTTTTCCCGAATTATGACGGCCTGTTAAGTGTTTGGTAGTACTATGCAAATTATAGTTTATGTGCACTCGAACTAGAACTGACACAAGCCAAAAAAGCGAGACACTATTAGCACAAAACAGGAAAGAGTTATGCGAATCGGAGTAGACTTAGGCGGTACCAAAATCGAAGGCATTATCCTGGACGACGAAGGATCTATCAGAGAAAAAATTCGGATAGAAACACCTTACGATCAGTATGACGCGACCCTTGAAGCCACTTGCGAAATCGTAAATAAATTGCAAGCAAAAGCAACTCCTAGATTCACTGTCGGCATTGGCACGCCAGGTGCTCTCTCGTTACCTAGCAAATTGATGAAGAATAGCAATTCGGTCTGTCTGAATGGGAAACCTTTCAAACAAGACATCGAGTTGCGGCTTGGTTATGAGGTTCGTATGGAGAACGACGCTAATTGTTTTGCGCTTTCCGAAGCCCATTATGGTGCTGGAATAGATTATTTCTCGGTGTTTGGAGTTATATTGGGGACCGGCACTGGCGGTGGCATCGTCGTCAACAAACAGTTAGTTACCGGACCGAACAATATCACAGGGGAATGGGGCCACAATTCAATCCCCGTTTCAGTGCAGAAATTAATCGCCAATGATCGCACCTGTTACTGTGGGCGCCAGAATTGCATTGAGACTGTCCTTTCTGGTCGAGGCTTAAAGCAAACTTATTTCGAACAAGAGGGACAGCAACTCGAACCAATAGAGATAACCCAGCGTGCTGAACAGGGCCATTCAAATGCGATGGAGTGTATCCAACGCTATTGCCAACAACTTGCACGCTGTTTGGCATCTGTCATAAATATAGTTGATCCAGAATTGATTGTCATTGGTGGCGGGTTGTCCAATATCCGCGAACTTTACAATACGGTGCCAGATTTCCTAGAAGAGTTTGTTTTCACTGATGTGGTTCAAACTAGGCTTTCTCGACCGAAGTTTGGTGACGCCAGCGGAGCCAGAGGTGCAGCTTGCCTCTGGGCCCCCTAATTTTGCTAGCTTCCAAAGGGATGGCGCAAGACTATGGTTTCTTGGCGATCGGGGCCTGTGGAGATAATATCGACCGGTACCTCAATCAATTTTTCAATATACCTAATGTAAGACCTCGCATTCTTCGGCAGATCATTCATGCTCCTTGCGCCTAAAGTTGATCCTTCCCATCCCGGAAATTCTTCGTAAATGGGCTCGAGGCTCTTGAACGTTTCCATATCCATCAGGCTAGGTGCAATGTTTCTTCCCAAGCCTTGGTAACCCGTACAAATCTTTACTGTGTTCAGGCCATCGAGAACATCGAGCTTCGTCAAACAGATTCCTGAAACGCTGTTGATACGCATTGCCAGCTTTACCATTGCGGCATCAAACCAGCCACAGCGTCGATCCCTGCCAGTAGTAGCTCCCTTTTCCCCGCCAACCGAAGCCAGGTGCTTACCTACGTCATCGAATAGCTCCGTTGGGAAAGGCCCAGACCCTACACGCGTCGTATAGGCTTTAGTAATTCCCAATACGTAATCCAAGTAGAGAGGCCCATAGCCGCTACCCGTTGCTGTGCCGCCAGCAGTGGTATTAGAAGAGGTTACGAACGGATAAGTGCCATGATCGATATCCAGCAAGGAACCCTGAGCACCCTCGAACAAAATGTTGTCTCCAGCCTTACGGTGACCGTGCAGAATATCAATTGTATCCGTGATCATTGGTTTAACCTCTTCCGCCAATCTCAAGAGGTCGTCAAACATCTGCTGAAAATCAATCCGATCAGCATGGAAATATTTTTGCAACCAAAAATTATGATACTCAAGTAATCCGCCAAGCTTTTCCGCGAACTGCAGTTCATTAAGTGTTTCCACGAGACGAATTCCGCGCCTGGCTACCTTGTCTTCGTATGCAGGTCCTATGCCTCTTCCGGTTGTACCCAATTTGTTAGGGCCTTTCTGACTCTCGCGGGCTCGATCAAGAGCGATGTGGGAAGGAAGAATCAACTGACAGGCACCGCTTATACTCAATCGATTTCGAACTGGGATGCCTCGTGCTTCCAGCTCACTTATTTCATGCATCAAGGCCTCCAGGCTAAGTACGACACCGTTGCCAATCACGCACCGAACTCCATTTCGCAAAATACCAGATGGCAAAAGATGCAGTACCGTTTTATAACCATCTATGACGAGCGTATGGCCAGCGTTGTGGCCACCCTGGAAGCGCACAACAACTGTTGCCTGATCGGTTAACAGGTCAACGATTTTACCCTTGCCTTCATCACCCCACTGGGTGCCTAATACAACTACCGATTTAGCCATTTCATTCCATTTCTATGCACAAATTTGTTACACAAACGGTTTTTGATCGGTCATCCCATTACAGTGATTCCACAATCCAAGCGCCATTTTTGTTAACTATGTGTCGATCGCAGTTTTGCTCTGCACAGTCCTGCCGACTCAATTTGGCATCACCAAACCAAGTAACCACTATCTCTCCTTGCCGACGCAAGGTTTCTACCAATTCAAGTAAATTCGCGTCATTATTATTTGGCACAATGATCGCGGCCTTGCACTTAAAGATTTTATTACTCAGTTTGGCGAGTACCTTTAAATCACTATCAAAGCCAGATGCTGGCCGGGCTCGACCGAACACTTCCCCAATATGGTCATATCGACCGCCCTTGGCAACCGCCCGACCATAGTTAGGCGTATAGGCTGCGAATACGATACCGGTGTGATACTCGTAGCCCCTGAGTTCACACAAATCGAAACACAACACAATCTCCGGGAGTCGCTTTTTAACACCATCCGCTATCGCCACTAGCTCGTCGAGTTCTGTTGCTACACTGGCTGGCGCACTTGCAAATACTTTTTTTGCCTCCTTCAAGATAGTTTCGTCACCACTGAGCCGCGTCAACTGCAACAACATCTGACGAAGCTTCTGATCAATTTCCGAGCTGTTCAGTATTTCATCAATTTCATCGTGCGCTTTACGTTGGACCGCTTCGAATAGCGAGCGCTCAGTGTCCTCATCTAAGTTCGCTTCCCCTAACAGGGTCCTGAAGATCCCGACATGGCCGAGCACTATATGAACATCGCTGAGCTCAACAGCCTGGAGAGTTTCGCGCATAATACAGACCAGTTCTATGTCACACTCAACTCCCGAGTGGCCATAAAGTTCTGCTCCAATGCGAATCGGAACCCGCGAGGTCATGAGGCCTCTCGGCCTAGTGTGCAAAACGTTATCGGCATAACAAAGCCGCACCGGCCCTTCTCTATTGAGGCAATGAGCATCAATTCTCGCCGCCTGCGGAGTTATGTCAGCGCGAATGCCCATCGTGCGACCACTAAGCTGATCGGTAATCTTAAATGTGTCTAGATCAAGATCGCTAGAGGAACCTACCAACAGCGAATCGAGGTATTCAATCAAAGGGGTAATTACCAGCTGGTACCCCCAAGATTCGTAGAGGTCCAGAAGCTGACGGCGCAAGGTTTCAAGTTTGTGCGCTTCAGCTGGAAGTATTTCCTCAACACCATCTGGCAACAACCAGCGTTTAGCAGAAGTCATTTTTCTCTTCTCTCAAATAGGCTAACGATGAGCGCTAGAATCTCAATTAATTATCCAAAGTAGTATTATTCCCGCAAGCATGCTGCCAAGGCCAATTAGACGTGTAGTTGAATCGTCAATTTCCTTTACCAGCACCATTAACAATCTTCGCCAAAGTTTGGGATCGATGAACGGTAAGATGCCCTCAATTAATAGCATTAAACAAAATGCCGTTGCTAGGTCATGCCACATCAGTCAATTCTCCGAAATCGCTAATCCGCATTTATCTGAAACAAGATAACTTCTCAAATTCCCCTAATCGGTCCCAAAGGCAACCCTGAATTACTGCCTAGAGTAATTCAGGTTGTTAATAAGGAATTTAGCTTTTCGAATTTTTTCGCTACTAAGTTTAACTTCCAACCAAACATTTCTGCGCGAAAGCTTACTATTGAGGTACGCCGTCCTTAAGATATTTGAAATAGTCACTATCCGGGTCAAGCAGCAACACATCCCCTTTTGAGCTAAAGGTTTCCCGATAGGCATTCAAGCTACGCGTAAATGCATAAAATTCTGGGTCTCTCGTATAGGCTTCAGCATAAATTGAAGTCGCTTCGGCATCTCCCTCACCACGAATACGTTCGGCATCACGGTATGCCTCAGCTTCAAAAATAACTGCTTGCCGGTCGGCATCTGCACGGATACCAATGGCCAGTTCTTCTCCTCGGGAACGGAGTTCCTGTGCTTCTCGATTACGCTCGGTAATCATTCTTTCATATACCGAAGACCGCACATCATCGGGCAAGTCAATGCGTTTAACCCGCACGTCGATAACTTCAATACCAATATCTGCGGCTGTGGTTTCATTCAGCTCTGCAGTGAGGTCCAGCATCAATTGATCACGCTCGCCTGCTACCACTTCCTGTAAGTTACGATTACCTATCTGGTCCCTGAGACCGTCGTTGATACGTTCCGCAAGCAAGCTGCCGGCAGTTGCCACATTACCTCGTGTCGACACATAAAACTGGCCCACGTCCACTATGCGCCACTTGGCATAGGAATCCACTTCAAGAGCCTTCTGCTCAAGAGTCAGGAAGCGTTCTGGGGTAGAGTCCTCGGTTTGAATGCGCGCATCAAACACACGAACAGTATTCACCCAAGGAATTTTCATATGCAGGCCCGGCTCAATATCCGCATTTACAAGCGCACCAAGGCGTAGCATAACCGCACGCTCGGTTTGTTTTACAATAAACAAGGTATTACCGACGATGATTAGAGCAAAGAATGTCAACACAAGTGCTAAGATATTTTTCATTGTCGACCTCCTCGGCCGCTGCCAAGCCGCGACCGATCTACGGCATTAGTATTTGATGGTGCAGGCAGGTAAGGTGCCAATTCGTTTGCAAGGTCTCGCCATTCCTGAGTAGTGCGCGGGCTATTACCGCCCCCTATTGAAGAGTTCTGTTCTAGAATTTTATCTAGAGGTAGAAACAACATATTATTACCACCCTCAACATCAATCATGATTTTGCTGCTGGCTGTCATTACATCCTGCATTGATTCTATGTACAGACGCTGGCGCGTTACTACCGGGGCCTTGGTATATTCCGTTAGTAACTGGCTGAAACGGGAAGCATCACCCTCGGCTTTAGCGACAGATTCTTCCCTATAAGCATTGGCCTGCTCGATCTGACGCTGTGCATTACCACGAGCTGTAGGAATGATCTGGTTAGAATACTGCTCCGCTTCATTCTGTGCACGTTGCTCATCTTCCCTCGCGCGAATCACATCATCAAAGGCCGGACGCACAGCATCTGGTGGCTGAGCATCAACCACGTTCACTTGGCTGACCATGATGCCGGTCGTGTACATGTCCATATAGTCTTGAAGACGATCTTGAACATCATCGGCAACACGAGCGCGCCCAGTGGTCAAGATTTGATCCATGTAATTTCCACCTACTACGTGACGAATAGCTGATTCGGCTGCGTTATCTAAGCTACGTTCCGGATTTTGAACGGCTATTACATAATTCACCGGATCCAGGATTCGATATTGTACAGTGACTGCTATATCAATGATGTTTTCGTCGGTGGTCAGCATTGCCCGGTTTTCATATGTCTTCGCGTTCAACTCCGAAGTGTTAACCAAGTGAATTTCATCAATGATAGGAGGATACCAATGCAGCCCCGGCTGCACTATTGCTTCTCTCACCTTACCAAAACGGAGCACAACACCCTGTTCAGCCGCATCGACGATATAGAACCCTATAAAGGCCCAAACCACCGCGACAGCGGTCACTAATCCGGCCAATATGCCTCCCGGAAGACCGCGGGATCCTGGTGGCGCCCCTTTCGAATCGGATCCACCATTGCGGGAACCCCCAAATAGGCCGCTAAATTTCTTCGTGAGGCTTTTTATGACCTCGTCGATATCAGGTGGCCCCTGGTTACCACCTCGTCGACCGCCACCCCAAGGATCATCATCGTTGCCATTATTTTCAGGTTCATTCCAAGCCATTGGTTTCTCCATAGCTTTTCCAGACATGTTAAGTTAAGTTTAGCTAATTATTACGCATTTACACAGCATTTTGATCAGCACTATAGTGCTAAATTTCATAGATATTCAAGCAATTCTCGACTGCTCTTCTTTAAGCCATTCCTTGTGTTGATCTCCAGCAAGTTTTGGTGTGGATTTGAGTACAGCGCCCCGCTGCAGTATACGGTCTAGATCGTCCTTCGGCAGACGCACTCGCAATTTCCAGACACCGGATTCCTCGATTTCTTCACTCTCGATGAATCCCCTCTCGTAAAGCTGGCTGCGCAGCCTTGCCTGTTCTGGTTTAATAATTAATGTCTCCACTAAAAAAGCTCCAGCCAGCAACTCGCTTATTGCATCTCGCAACAATTCCAGACCTGCACCGGTCTTTGCTGATACCCAGACACGCGTTGGTTTACCGTCCTGATCGCGCTGAATGTGAGGTTCAGTTCCAGAAATCAAATCAATCTTGTTAAAAATTTCCAATTGCACCACTGAATCTGCACCAATTTCCACGAGCACATTGTTTACTTGCTCCCTCAATATGGCATGGCTTTCGTCTTCCGCATCGACAACGTGTAGTAATAGATTAGCGGACGCTGTCTCTTCAAGCGTTGCCTGAAAAGCTGTAACCAATTGATGAGGTAAGTGGCTGATAAATCCTACCGTATCGGCTATAACCGCCAAACCGTAGTTAGGCAGAGTGATACGCCGCAGCGTTAAATCCAAGGTAGCAAACAATTTGTTTGCAGCATACATGTCTGCACTGGTCAATTGGTTGAACAGCGAAGACTTACCGGCATTCGTATAACCTACCAGTGAGATTGTGGGGACCTCTGCACGGCGGCGTGAACGACGCCCCTGTTCTCGCTGGCCTCGTACTTTTTCCAAACTCTTGTTAATCGATTTAATTCGATGGCCAATCATGCGTTGGTCAAGTTCAAGCTGAGTCTCACCTGTGCCCCGTAATCCTATACCTCCTTTTTGTCGATCAAGATGGGACCATCCGCGCTTCAATCGCGAACTCAGATGCCGTAACTGCGCAAGTTCTACTTGGAGCTTACCTTCATGGCTTCGAGCTCGCTGTGCAAAGATATCTAGAATCAATCCTGTACGGTCCAGTACCCGGCATTTTAGCGCCTTCTCGAGGTTGCGTTCCTGGCTAGGTGTCAGCGAGTGATTAAACAACACAAGCTCAGCCTTGTGAGTGCGAACAGCTTCGCCAATTTCCTCCAGCTTACCGGAGCCAACAAAATAACTGGAAGAGGGTTGTTTACGAGTTCCGCCTATGTATGCTATCGGCGTTGCTCCGGCTGAAAGTGCCAATTCTTTAAATTCGGATGGGTCATTTCGTTCACTTTCCGAGGAAATCGAAATGTGAACAAGAATAGAAACTTCACCCGCATTTGGTCTGTCAAAAAACAATCGTTACCTCAAACTAAGTGTTTCCCGGCTCGCTAACATCAGAGCCATTAGATTCAGCTTGTCCCTGCATTGGAATTTTCACCATACGTGCAGGCACTACAGTGGAAATTGCATGTTTATAAACCATTTGACTTACTGCATTCTTTAAAACAATCACAAACTGATCGAATGACTCAATTTGTCCCTGAAGCTTAATGCCACTTACAAGGTATATGGATACCGGAATACGTTCTTTCCTGAGAATATTCAGAAAAGGGTCTTGTAGGGTATGCCCTTTGGACATTGTTTATCTCCTTACAATTTATAACGCTACCTAAAAGGCAAAGAGCCCCCAGGCTAAGATGCTAAAACGGCGTCAGACTCTTTCTTACATGAGACTATAGACTTCGCCATAAAGTTCTATATAGAGATGGAATCCACGTAATTCAAGACAATTTCGATGGATTTGGCTGATGAGTCACTCAACCCTCGCAGGTTATCCCAACTACGGAGCCAGGTTAGCTGACGCTTGGCGAGCTGCCTAGTCGCAATGATACTCTTTTCTACCATAGCATCATAGTCTAACCCTCCGTCGAGGTACTCCCAAACTTGCCTGTATCCTACTGATTTTATTGATGGAAGAAGGGGATGCAGATCGGCTCTCTGGTATAGTTGCTGTACCTCCTCAACCAGCCCTTTTTTCAGCATTGTGAAGAAACGTTGCTCGATTTTCTTATATAGCGTGCCTCTGACTAATGGCTGAATCGCGAAGAAATTTAAATTTACTGGCAAGGAAAGATTAGAAAGTTCCCGCGACTGTCGTTTTTCCTTGTGTAACTCGGTCATGGACTTTCCAGATAACAAAAATACTTCAAGAGCTCGTTGCAGCCGTTGCGGATCGTTTGGATGGATACGCGCTGCCGATTCAGGATCAACGCTTGCCAATTTCTGATGTACTGTTTTCCATCCCTCTTTTTGAGCCAGAGCCTCGATCTCCTGACGCACTTGCGGGTCAGCGTTTGGCATATCTGCCAATCCATCACGCAACACCTTGAAGTAGAGCATAGAGCCCCCGACGAGCAGAGGTATATCACCCTCGTTTAGCACTGCCTTTATTTCCGCCATGACATCCTCTCGGAACTCAGAAGCGGAATAAGGATGGGAAGGGTCCTGAATATCAATGAGCCGATGCGGCGCAATCGCAAGAGTGCGTTCGTCAGGTTTTCCGGAACCGATATCCATCCCGCGATACACTTGCGCGGAATCCACACTGATAATCTGGAACGGGCGTCGCTTTACCAATTCGACTGCCATTTTCGTCTTGTCCGAGGCTGTCGGACCCATCAGGCAAATAACATTGGCTTTATCGTTGGAGGTAATCACAAAACCCTATCACAGCAGTGAAACCGATTTACTGACCACGCAGAAATAACTTGTCCAGTTCAGAGAGAGATTGATAGACCCAGGTAGGCCTGCCGTGATTACACTGTCCACTGCGTTCAGTTGCCTCCATGTCTCTTAACAGGGAATTCATTTCCGGGATGGTTAGATGCCGATTGGCCCGCACTGATCCGTGGCAAGCCATTGTAGACAATAATTCTTCTTGGTGAGCCTGTATACGGTCGCTGCTGCCGTACTCCAGCACATCAGACAACACATCTCGCACCATTTGCTCCACATCCGAATCCTTAAGAATAGAAGGAACCTGGCGCACGACAATTGCTTCATCCGTTAAACTATCCAACTCGATCCCCAATCCAAGTAGCTCTTTCTTTTGTGCTGCGACACAGTCGGCTTCAGCCTGACTCACAGCTATGGACAAAGGAACAAGCAGCGGCTGCATCTTCAATTTTTCGCTTTTGCAAGCCTCCTTCATGCGCTCGTAAATGATCCGCTCATGGGCTGCATGCATATCGATAATAATTAAACCTTCCTTGTTTTGTGCCAAAATATAAATGCCATGTAAATGCGCGATAGCATATCCTAGGGGCGGCACTTCTTCGTTGCCAGCATTTAATTTTGCAAGTGATGCTATCTGTTCCTGAATTTGGTCATGGTCGCGCACGTTAATGGTGGCATATGCACCATAAGGAGCAGTTCTTGGTTCCGCGAGTCGCAAGCTAGTCTGTTTACCATAAACCTTAGGATCGTCGTGGGCGAACTTTGATTCTGTTCCTGTCATCCCTGTATGTTGTGAAGCCATTTGAACGGAAGGAGTTACTTCCGCAAGCGCCTTGTGCAAAGAGCTAAACAGAAAATCATGCACGAGTCGGCTGTCCCGAAAACGTACCTCATGTTTTGTAGGATGTACATTTACATCAATTGAAGAGGGTGCAAGCTCGAGGTAAAGCATATAAGCTGGGTGTCTTCCGTGAAACAATACATCTCGATAAGCCTGCTTGACCGCGTGAGTAACTAACTTATCGCGAATGGTGCGTCCGTTTACATAAAAGTACTGGAGATCCGACTGGCTTCGAGAGAACGTTGGCAGACTAACCCAGCCCCATAATCTGAGTCCTGATCTTTCAATGTCTATGTAAACAGAGTTATCTACGAATGCCGGCCCACATACTAGGGACACTCGCCGCTGGCGTTCCTGCTCACTGATAGCAGGTAATAGCTGGTGAATGGTTCGCTGATTATGCTTTAGGTTGAACTGCACATCGAAGCGGCTCAAAGCAATTCGTTTGATCACCTCATCGATGCGAGTAAATTCTGTTTTCTCGGTTTTTAGAAATTTTTTCCTTGCAGGCACGTTAAAGAAAAGATCACGGACCTCAGCGCTCGTTCCTTGCGGATGAGCAGCCGGGGACACACTGACTTCCACTTCCTGCCCTTCCACTTCCACTTTCCAACCGCTAGAGCCAGATTCCTCCGAAGAATTTGAGATAATGTGAAATCGCGAAACTGAGCTGATGCTGGCGAGGGCTTCACCGCGAAACCCGAGGCTCATTATATTCTCCAAGTCAGTTAGTTCGATAATTTTACTGGTAGCATGGCGACTCAGCGCCAAAGCAAGGTCATCCTTGTAAATGCCGCAGCCATTGTCCTTGACGCGCATCAGTTTTACTCCTCCCTGCTCGACATCGATTTGCAATCGTGTCGCTCCAGCATCGAGGCTGTTCTCAAGTAGCTCCTTGATAACCGATGCCGGGCGTTCAACAACTTCACCTGCAGCAATTTGGTTAGCGAGCCTTTTACTAAGGCTGTTGATACGGTTCATGGACGTGGTGGTATAAGCGACGATATCGAAGGCATTGTAGCACCATCGTGGCCAATTAATATTATGGCTCTATCATCACATGTATGATTTAAATTAAGGAACCGGATCGACTAATTATGAACTGCTAACTCACGGGTATTTTAAGAATTTGGCCCACTATAATCCGATCTCCAGAGATATTATTTGCAGCCCTCAGACTAGGCAAGCTAATGTGATACTGCTCGGCAATTTCTGAGAGTGTTTCACCTCTTTGAATCGTGTGATCCGACACTCGAAACGAAATCGTGCTGGGAATGATAAGTACCTGACCGATCTGAATTGTATTCGAGCGCAAATTGTTGGAGGTCTTCAGTTCAAAGAGGGTTGTTTTGAAACGTTCAGCTATTTCTGACAAGCTGTCGCCTCGCTTAACGGAGTACGAACCAGGTGTAATGCCATTAGCTTTTTGCCAAGCTACAAGCGTTCCTTCGGGAGGGGCATCGTAGAAATAGTTGATTACACCCTGAGCGATCGCCGTGGTCATCTGGTTTCGGAATCTCGAAGAGTTCAAACGACGAGCTTCATCGGGGTTGGTCAGATAACCTGTTTCGATGAGAATCGAAGGTATGTCAGGCGAATTAAGCACCTGCAGCGAAGCTTGTTGAACCTTGTCTCGGCGTAAGCGTGTCACTCCGTCCAAAGATTCGAGAATGCTGGTACCCGCGATTAAACTTTGCTCCATACTCCAAGACATCTGTAAGGACACCAAAGTAAGCGCTACATCGTCATCCAAGCCACCAAGCGCGAGATCACCGCCAACACCTCCTAGTAGGTCTGAACTGTTCTCCTTTTCTGTCACTCGCCATGCATTTTCGCGGTCTGCACGATCCCCAGAGAGTGCATAGATTGTGGCTCCATTCGCCCGACTATTCCGATACCAGTCCGCATGAATTGCAACAAATAAATCCGCTCGATGCTCACGTGCAATCTGAGGACGATGTTGCAGTTTGACGTAATAATCTCCCTCACGAATCATTACAGGTTTGTACCCCTGCATAATTTCGAATCGATTAAACAAAGCTTTTGAGATGGCAAGCGTGATATTTTTCTCTTTTATACGCCCGTCATAGCTGATACTACCCGGATCTTCACCGCCGTGCCCAGCGGAAATTGCTATCACGATATCCCGCTTTTCCAGGATCACATCAGACACTGGCGTCGACGCGATCTGAGTCAAAAAACTCCTTGGCTCATGCTCATAGAGATCCACAACCAAACGATCACCCAGTTCACTGTTACCCGCAAGCATAAAGCTGGAAGGAGCCACCTCGGCGGCAAGATCAAGTACTATGCGCAGATCATCGCCATTTCGGATTCCGCTGCGTATTTTGCTAATTGGACCGTCGCGTATGTCGAGACCTAAAAAATCGTCCTTGAGTTCGGAGTCTTTAATGTCGATGACAACACGGCGCGGATTGTCCAGCATAAACATGCTGTAATCGATGGTCGCACTGAGATCGAAAACGAGGCGAATATGATCCGGTGCTCGCCACATCCTGACTTCATCGATACTAGCTGCATACGCTACGGAAACAAACGTCATTCCCATCAAGGTAGCAAGTAAAGTCCTAGTTTTGTTTTGCATTACTCTCATTATAAGATTCGCGGCCACAGCTCACGTTGTCTATACATTTCGGCCTTTTTTCCACAATCTTTTGGCTATTACTTCACCTTTTTCGGAGTTAGTTTGACAGCACAACCGGCGGCCTGCTCCTTCAATTTCCAACGCAATAATGAGATCCGCGGGGGGAATCACTTCTGCAGCTTTATCAGCCCATTCAATAATGCACAGGTTGGTACCCTCAAAATAGTCTTCCGTTCCTAGGTAATTGACTTCTTCTGGTACCACCAATCGATAGAAATCAAAATGATGGATATGACATTGATCAAACTCATAGGATTCCACCAGCGTATAAGTGGGGCTTTTAACCGCGCCTAGGTACCCGTAACCACGCATGATTCCACGAGCGAGCGTCGTTTTACCTGCCCCCAACTCGCCGAGTAGATGCATACTGCCTCCCATAGAAGGTATGCCCTGGTTTCCTGCAACGGACTCCTGATTATCAAACGGTTGCTTGAAGGTAGCTATAGCTAGCCTTTTGCCAAACTCAATGGTAGCTATCTCGTCGTCAAGCACTATTTGATATTCAGCCATTTTAGATGCAGAAACCCTAGTGAGTAGGATTGACCAACTGACGAATGTGACGAGAAAGATCTGTTGCGATCATGCCCCGTTGACCTCCAGCTTCCATGGCCAAGTCCGCGGCCTCACCGTGTATACAAACCGCACAGCAGAGGCTCTGTGGCAACGTTAGCTTCTGGGCAATCAGCCCTGCAATAATTCCTGATAGCACGTCGCCCATGCCGCCTGAGGCCATACCTGCATTACCTTCCGTGCACAAGAATAGTTCTTCATTAGGGGCGGCAATCAAGCTGCCGCTACCCTTCAACAAGCAACAACCACCCCATCTATTATATAATTCGGTTACTGCTGCAAATCGGTCAGCATGCACGTCTGCGACAGAGCTACCCAATAACCTGGCTGCCTCTCCAACGTGCGGGGTAAGTATCCAGTTGTCCCTTTTTATGGCTGCCTTACTCTCGCTACGTTCCGACAATAGGTTTAATCCATCAGCATCCACCACCAATGGAGTTCCAACGGAAACCTGCTTGCTTAACGCGAGCTGCAGTAATGTGCGAGACCATTCACTTCGACCTAAGCCAGGACCGATCACAATCACACTCGCTCTGGCAAGTAGTTCGTCTACCGAAGCATCTTCGTCTTCTGTGCCGAACATCATGATTTCCGGGAGCTTACCCAGAAATGCGGACCTGTGGGCTGAACGGGTAATTACGCTCACCAACCCTGCACCACTTCGCTGGGCTGCCTCAGCTGCCATAAGAGCGGCACCCCCGTAGCCATAGTTACCACCCACGATCACAACATGACCGTAATCGCCCTTATGGGACGAGTGTAACCGCGGTGCGAGAAACTTCGATGCGTAATTAATATCGATACGCTGCGCTGTTGGTGACGGTGATGATTCGTGTGAATATACTTCATCAGGCACATCAAGATCATTGAAGATCAAGATACCTACGAAGTCTCGGCCCTGTCCCGTGAGCAGTCCCTGTTTCAATCCAATAAAGGTTACTGTCAGGTCAGCGTTCACAGCAGCACCCATCGCTCTTCCAGTATCTGCGTTCAGACCAGAGGGGATATCGATAGCTAACACCGGATAACCAGCATTGTTTATCCGTTCTATCGCTAACTTATATTCACCAGTGACTTCACGATTTAACCCTGTTCCCAACAAGGCATCGACCATAATTGTGTGCGAATAATCAACGCTTTCCTGTTGTTGAAAATCAGCGAAGCTAGTCATAGAAACATGCTGTTTCTCCGCCCATTCCAAAGCTTGTTTTGCGTCTCCAGTGCATTTAGCTCTCTCTCCGACCTGGATAATTTCCACCATCATTCCAAAATCTTTTGCCAATCCGGCCACTATATAACCATCACCACTGTTTTTGCCTGCTCCAGTAAACACGAGCAGACGTTTGGCCCGGGGCCATTGCTCCAGCAATGCGTTGAAAGCCGCGGCTCCTGCCGTTTGCATGAGCCTGAATCCGGGAATGCTGAACTCTTCGATTACAACCCGGTCAAGTTGGCGTATCTGTGCTGCGCGGTAGAGCCGCTGTGGTAATGCATTGGCGAAATTAGTCATGAGCCCACCATCCATCACTTGTCGAACTTATTGATAAGGCGGCGAATTAATCGGAGAGCTTGTTCTAATTCTTCAATAGGGATCTCTTGGGTGTTTTCCATAACCCACGGATCCTGTTGTTCCCGCAACATGTTATAAACATGGTTTCCTTCTTCGGTAAGTGTAATCAGCACTGAGCGCTTATGCTTAGGGTTTCGTTGATAGGCAAGTAAGCCATCTTCTACCATGACATCAGTGATACGTTGCACAGCCTGGCGAGATTGGCCCAATACCCTGGCCACACCAGGAACTGTTAGACCAGCATTGGACAAAGCGATAGCACCGATCACCTTCCAACGGGCATGGGTGAGGCCCAGTTTTTCCGTCAAAGCATCCCCCTCTGCAATCAACAGGCCATTAAGACGAAATATCGAAAGCACCAGATCCAGAAATAATATACGTTTGGGAGAATGCATTCTCTGCAATACCTTTACATTTCACTATGTCAGCATGTTGTCATTGTACTTTTTGCCAGCCAATTGGTCCAACACAGTTACCCCTAGTTTACTGAGGAGGCTCTTTTATGACCAAATAGTTGAAACTTTTCCAAGGTTTCGGAAAATTTACTATAGATGTGCTAAGTTCAACTCAGCACAATGGTTCACATCAGTTACTTTATATAACAAAAAGCAAATGAAGATTGGATTCACCGGCTACAGTCTTATCACCTGTATGTTACTGGTAACGAGTCATGTTCACTCTGATGCAATTCGTGATGCGAATCGACTACTCCAAGTGACCAATCTAGGGAAACAGTTCGAATTAACAGCCCAGCGACAGACGCGCGACATCATAAGAACTTATGTCAGCATCCTCAGTATGTCACTCAAAGTTGCCCTGCCCGAGCAAATCAAGAACAAAATTGCATCCTGTTATGCCGAAGTCTATGCCTGGGAGAACTTCCACCCCGGGATCGCGCAAATCTTTGCCAATAATTTAAGTCAGAAAGAATTGCGCCTGCTAATCGACTTCTATCGTGACCTCGGTTTGCCCCCGATGGAAATCAGAGCATTTAAGGATTTGATCTCTAAAGCTGAGCAAATACAAAGAATGAGTGCAGAATATATATTAGTTAATAGCGGTAGTTGTGTTGATCAAGATGCAGGACTCATTCACGGTTATCTTGCAAACCGACAACTCACCGAAGCACTGGTCATTGCAGACTAGAAATTTATCGCGCGGAAAAAAGGGGCTAGCGTCAAACTGGAGTCGGCTTTAGACTCTCCTCTATGAACAGCAAGCCCCCTTTCGAACCAGGAATTAGCGAAGATAAAAAAGAATGGCTTGAAGCTATTGAAAACATCTACGAGAACTACGGTGCGGAAGGTGTACAGCAGATTTTAAGTGGCCTTTCTAACTGGCGTAGTGAGCACAGCATTGGCAGCACCGATGTCGCCGTAAATACGCCCTACCTGAATACCATCCCTCTATTTGAACAACCCGACTACCCTGGAAATCCGAAAATAGAGCAGCGAATTGAATACATACTCCGCTGGAATGCCATGGCCATGGTTCTCCGTGGACAGGATTCCGGTTCAGGTGTCGGTGGTCATATTGCCACCTATGCCTCAGCGGCGACCATGATGGAGGTAGGTTTCAATTATTTCTTCCGTAAAGCTTCCAAAGAGTACGGTGGCGATTTGATAATACTGCAACCCCATACTTCTCCCGGCGTATATGCTAGGTCTTGGCTTGAAGGCGAATTAACGAAAGGACGATTGGAAAACTATCGCCGCGAACTCCAGCCCGAAGGAGGACTTACTTCTTATCCTCATCCCCGCTCTATGCCTGAATATTGGCAAGTAGCTAACGCCTCCATGGGGCTTTCAACTCCTACGGCAATTTACCAGGCGCGCTTCGCCAAATATTTGGAGAATCGGGGACTTAAACCAAAACTTGGCGGCAAAGTGTGGTGCTTTATCGGTGACGGGGAAACCGATGAACCAGAAGTGCTCGGTACTATTAACATCGCCGCAAGAGAAAAGCTAGATAACCTTATTCTGGTGGTCAATTGCAACTTGCAGCGGCTTGATGGGCCCGTTCGTGGTAACGGTAAGATCATCCAGGAACTCGAAGCATCGTTTACCGGCTCTGGCTGGAATGTGATCAAAGTGATCTGGGGCAGCGGTTGGGACAAACTTCTGGCAAAAGATGTTAATGGAACATTGCGAAGGCGTATGGAAGAGTGCGTAGATGGCGATTATCAACGTTACTCTGTGTTGCCTGGCGATCGGCAGCGGGAACACTGGGTTGACGGTAACCCCGAACTAGAACGGATGATGAATGCGCTCAGTGACGATGCGGTCAAAGAAATCAAGCGTGGCGGGCAGGATGTTACCAAGATCTTCGCCGCTTACCAGCGTGCAATTTCGAGCAACGAGAAACCTACAGTGATCTTGATAAAGACCGTTAAAGGGGATGGCATTTTAGGGGCTGAGGGTAGCAATACCGTTCATCAAAAGAAAAACCTAGATGGCGAACAACGCCTCGCAATCGCCAAGAACTTTGGCATCCCTCTTTCCAACGAAGCCATCAAAAAAGCTGAATTTTACAAACCGGTAGAGACCAGTGAGGAAATAGTCTACTTGAAAGCCCGTCGTAAGGCGTTGGGTGGTCATATTCCTGAAAGAGAAAACAACTGCGCTAAACTTTCACCTCCCCCATTGACGAGCTTTGAATCCCTGATCAATGGTTCCAGTAAACGTTCCCAGTCCACCACCATGTCCCTGGTTCGTATCCTGTCTATCCTGTTGCGTGACAAATCCTTGAGCAAATATATCGTACCTATCGTACCCGATGAGGCGCGCACTTTCGGATTAGAAGGTCTGTTCAAGATCGCTGGCATCTTTTCACTGCAGGGTCAGCGCTATACCCCCGTCGATGCCGATACGTTGGTTGCATACCGGGAGGCAAAAGATGGCCAGATCCTTCAGGAAGGGATTTGCGAGACAGGAGCTTTAGCGTCCTTTCTGGCTGCAGGCACTGCATATTCCATCCATGGCTTACCGATGATTCCGTTCTACTTCTTTTATTCTATCTTCGGTTTCCAGCGGGTCGGCGACATGATTTGGACTTGCGGTGACATGCTATGTCGTGGATTTTTGATAGGCGGCACAGCAGGCCGAACAACACTAAATGGCGAAGGTATACAACACCAAGATGGCCACTCCCAAGTCATAGCTAATACGTATCCGAACCTGAAGAGTTACGATCCAGCCTTTGCCTATGAGCTTGTAGTTATTGTCTGCGAAGGAATTCGTCGTATGTACGAACTACAGGAAAACATCTTCTATTACATCACGGCCTATAACGAAAACTATGCCATGCCCTCTTTGCCCCAGGAAAAAAATATCCACAATGATATTCTTGCCGGCGCTTACCTCTTTGCATCTACAAGCTCTGAAAAAGACTCCCAACTGCATTTACTAGGCAGCGGTTCCATTATGCAACAGGTGTTAGCTGCGAGAGAAAAACTCGAAACGATGAATTACAAAATTTCAGTATGGAGTGTTACCAGTTACAACGAACTCTACCGCGAAGCAGAACAATGCGAACGGGAAAATCGGTTGCACCCTTTCAGAAATGCTCGAGTTCCCTATATAAAAAAGCTGTTCTCCAAAACCAGTGGCGTGTATGTAGCGGTATCTGATTACATGAAGGCATTACCCAACAGTATCGCCACCTGGATGCCCGAAAATTACACAGTACTTGGTACTGACGGATACGGTTTGAGTGAATCGCGTCCAGAACTAAGAGAATTTTTTGAAATTAATCCCGATTATATCTGTCACGCAGCGCTAGTTGGGCTTTTCAGAAATGGCAGTATTGACCAGGAGAAGCTTCAGCAACAGCTATCAACACTGAATTTCAATGCGGAAAAAATGGACCCATCGCTGCGTTAATTTAGGATCGAATTAGCGAATCTGCCATCAGCACATCATATCTCAGCCGGTTCCACCAGCTCGATGCGAACCCCGTCTGGCCCCTCCACAAACGAAATACGGATACCTCGGAACGGTCTTGGTTCCACAGTAAATTCAACACCGCTAGCCTTTAGCGTTTCAGCTGCGGATGTCAGATCTTCGTATTTCCAACCCAAATGATCTAGGCTGCGCCCTTGAGTGGGCATCGGAGCAGCATCGGCTCTAGCGACTAGTAACCAAATATTACCGTAGTCCAACCCAGGCAGAACTCCAGCAAAGGAATCACTCTCGCCTCCAAAATTTTCCGCATACCAAGCCAATGTCCTTTCGGGGTCTTCTGAAGAAAGATGTAAGTGGTGCATACCACGTAAATCGGCATCATTGATGAGTTCGATCTTAGTGCCCCATGGGTCCTCGACGAAAGCGATTTTCATACCGCTGAATTCGATAAAATCGCCGAGCTGCGTGCCACCATCTTGTCTTATGTCGGATACTACTTCTTCCACATTTCCCATAGAGAATCCAATGTGATCGACTCCAGTGCCGACAGAGCCACCGGTGGGTTCTCTTTCAAAGAAGATCAAGGCGATATCACCATAAAACACCCTATCTATGGGATACACGGTCCCATCACTAGCTCGATCAAAGCGACCAGCTTCTCCACCAAAATGCTTGACATACCAGTTCACTGCTTCTAGAGCGTCAGGCGCTGTCAGGTGAATATGATCGTAGGGAGCAGCAAAACTTTTAGCGACGAAAATTACCGCGAATATCAGTAGAAGGAAATATCTTTTCATGGGAGCCCTCTTTAATTAGTGCGTCATGGAATACATTAGGTAATTAATGCCCAGACGGTAGGCAGAGTTTGCATAGCGAGTTGGATAAGCAGGATGGTAGGTATGCTCCCAGCCATCCCCCATATCGGAATTCCAATTAATCAATACCATCACTCGGTCTGTATCATCGAGGATAGCATGATTGCTGGCGTAGTCGATGCCTTGTTCCCCGTACTCATCACTGCGATAAAGCGCCGGTATTAACTGAGGGCCATCGATGTCGTAGTAAACGTGGAAAATCTCATGATCTGGGTTCAGCTCAATAATTTCTCGATCCGGAAATACTTGGCTGAATGCAGCAAAAAAATTATTATATTGTTGTTGCCCCCAGAAATCGTCAATTAGCAGGAACCCTCCCCTCAACAAATACTCGCGCAAATTCTCGATTTCACTTGGGTTGAGTATCAGACCACCACCTTGTCCTACTTCGAGCATATAGAGAAAGGGATAGTCGAAAATTGCATCATCATCTAGACGGAGAACAATGGGATCGCTCATTACGCGGATATTGGTCAGGCGAGAAACACCCCGCAGGAAATTCATATCAGCATCTGGGAAGTCTATCGACCAGGGGCCGTAACCGAATCCTCTTCCGTAATAAGTATCGAATTGAACACGAACGAAATTGAATTCACCAGCTTCATCATAGTCGAGATCGTAGATTGGATCTTGATTACCCTGGATCCGCGGATAGACCTGGCCCACTACAGAGCAGGCAAACAGGACTCCCAGCAACATCATAAACAGCTTTGTGACTAGTAGGGTTTTCATCAGGGTACGGAACTCAAAGTGTTGCAAGTGTCTCCGGATTCGAGTCTTTATTCAAGCCCATACAGGTGAGTGTCTAGATTATTTACTTCAATGAAGCACAATAATCTTCGTTGGAAATTGCCGGCGTGAACCAGACATAGTCAAACGCTGGTCGAGTCTTGGGCTCCTGAAGATAGGACGCTGGATCATCTTCTCCTTGTTCTACTTCCATGAAAGATAGCACCACTATATCTTCGCGCCGCAGATGTGATTCCCTCGCTAGCAGGTAATTCGGCACACCTACATCTCTGCGCACATGGTAATTACCGGCAACAAGTACCGACAGTTTTTCCAGTTCTGGGATTGCCATATTATTGGCCATATTGTAATCACGGGCTTGTTGCACTCTTACCATCGCCGGGAATTGTGATTCCGGCAATAACCCGCAGTGACTTTCATCTATGTCCACATATAATTGCTGTAGGCCGATCTCGTCGAGGATAGATACTCTCTCCGATGATGTTTCTTCGCCGTAAACCCGACTCATGGTTGCATCGGTTATATTCGCAGCAGCAAGGGGAATTTTGGCCTGGGCAAGGGTTAGTACGAGAGGACCATAAAATTCCCAGTTCCATCCTTCCTCATCCCACCCCAGATAAGCTTTAAGATCCTCTAGTGTAGTCAGGTTGTGCTGAGAAATCTGGTCGAGTGCAGCCTGATCATCGCTATCCATCATCTCGAAGGACACGTTAGAAACACGCATCTGTTCAATCACATGGTTCAGTACCATTAACTGCAACAAATGATGATCCGGGTTATCGTGTTTTTCTCCTAATAAAAGATAGCTGGCACTTTCTATGGCATTGACAAGATGTTGAATCTCCACAAACTGCTCACTGGTACCATGCCAGATCCTTCCTACTAGGGGATTATTTGCATATAGGGGCGACTCCCATTCCTGCACCGGTTGTAACTGGGCAAACCCCGGAATACTGACGAATGTAGCCAGAAGAACAGGCGCGGCCTTAATTAGGCCCGCCCATTTGTATCCATTGAGCATAAATTTCATCACTCCAGAAATTCTGAAAATAAGCGATCACAGCTAGTTTCTCCGGCTCTTCCAGTTCTTCCGCAAAAGCTGGCATCTTACCACCAAACGCCTCACCGCCTTTATTGATAACCTGTAAAAGTACTGAGTTTGGATGATGCCAAGCGTGGGCGCTACCGTCTAGTGGAGGCGGCGGAAATGAACCATCAACTAAGCGCTGGCGCCAATCACCGGCTGTTCCTTCAGCATTGCTACCATGACAGACCGCACAGTTTCCCGCAAACACAACGGCGCCAGACCTTACCTGCTCTTCACTATACCACCGGGTGGTAACTTCGAAATCTTGGCCATTAGCCAGATCCATTCCGGGCTCAGAGCATACCGTTAACAACAGGAAAACTCCCATAATAAAGTAGACTCTATCAACTCCTTTCATAGGATTCATAATATCTTCTTTGGATAATCAAAGTCTTTCAGTGTGGCCATACCAATATCGATATCCGCCCAGTAATCAATCGGCAAACTTAACTCCACCAAACCACAGGTTGGGATATTGTCTATACTGCAATTGGCCATTCCATTGGCAAAGTCCGTAATCGCGGGATTGTGACCAACGAGCATTGCTGACTCACAAGATTCATCCACTTGGCTGGCTATTTTTAAAAACATAGACATGCCTGCAAAATATAACTCTGGGTTACCAATAATTGTTTCAAGATCGTAACCGATGCTCTCGGCAAATATTCTGGCTGTGGTTTTCGCGCGACAGGCAGGACTCGAGACAATACAGTCGATTTTATTGCCGCGGTCCCGAAAACGCGCAGCCAGCACCGGTACGTCTTTGGTCCCTCGATTGCCAAGGGGCCGTTCGAAGTCTTTAAGTTCCGGATCATCCCGACTGGACTTGGCGTGGCGAAGCAAGTAAAGAGTTTTCATCTGAACGCGAAAATCAGTGCTCCATAGCGGTCAACTGTCATATCTGCAAAAAAGGCGACTTTCGCTGCCTTATACCCCAAATAATTCTCTAACTCCAGAAACCCACTTGCATATTCAACCTACCCTTAAAACACCCATTATTATGGAGAAAAACTCAGTAGTACTGTGATTGTTCAGTATTTCTTTAGCTAAGTCATCTTTAACAAGTGCCGAAACACTTTATTACGACATGTAACAACGTAGGAAACAAGGAAATGAGATCACTAAGCAGCTTATTGCTTTCTGCTTTATTAGCCATACTTAGCATAACGGCAATGGCTCAGGAAGAAAACGGAATTACACGAGAAATTGAAATGGGAGGCTTGTTCACATCAGGTAATACAGAAGGGCAGTCATTGAATTTTGCCGGGGCCATCAATATAGATCGAGGGAAATGGGACTATAATTTTTCCCTGGATGCTCTATATTCTTCCAGCGAAAGTGAAGTAAAGGGGCAGCGTTGGTACACCGTAGGCAGCGCCAACTACGAGTTATCAGAAACCAGTTTCTTCCAGACCCGTTTCTCTCATGAAGATGATCGATTTAGTGGTTACGATAGCCAATCTGATTTGACTGTAAACTACGGAGGCTTGTTTTTGCAAAACCTCCCCAACATGGGTGTAACGTTAAATGCCGGTCTAGGTATTCGTTGGTCCCGACTTGACAATTCTGATTTCGATGAACCTATATTACGCCTTGCCGGTGATTATGACTGGAATGTATCTGAAACAGCTGTTTTTAGTCAGGAACTCAGTACCGAATACGGAACGGACTCGAACATTTATCGTTCTGAAAGCAGTATCGAGACACAAATCCTGGAAAATTTATCCTTGCGTTTTTCTCTCAATATTAAACATCAAACTGTAGTACCTCACGGACGGGAAGAGACAGATACCGAGACTGCCATAACTTTCATAATGAGCTTCTAATCGCTCAGCATGCTCTTTCATCCAACGGGCCAAGGTTAGCCAATGCCTCACATTGTTCGATTGTATTGGATTATCGCCCTGATTTTGATGCCACTCAGCCTGCTGTGGCTACTATTTAACATAGGGCCAGGCTTCTCTTTTTCTAGTCTTACCGCTTCTCCACTGCCCCTTGCCGTTTTCTTAGTACTGCTTAGCTGGACATTACTAGGTGGTTACGAAGTACTATTCTCAAATAGCAATCTTCGTCGTAATTACCCAGTATTAGCTAACATTCGTTATATGTTAGAATACATAAGACCGGAAATTCGGCAATATTTCATTGCTAATAATATCGAAGAAAAACCATTCAGCCGGGAGCGCCGCAATCTTATTTATCGACGAGCCAAGGACGCCGACGATACATTACCTTTCGGTACCGAACAAAACATCCTTGAAGAAGGTTATCGTAGCCTGGCACATTCCATAAAAGTCGTACAAGTAAAGGAAGAATATAAACGCGTAACTTTCGGGGGCCCCTACTGCAGTAACCCCTATAGCGCTTCACGCCTGAATATTTCCGCAATGAGTTTTGGAGCTTTAAGTTCGGCGGCGATTGCCGCCCTTAACAAGGGAGCCGCAAAAGGAGGGTTTGCGCAAAACACAGGTGAAGGCGGATTAAGCGAGTACCACCTAACGAACGGGGGAGATATTATTTGGCAAATCGGTACCGGTTATTTCGGTTGTCGTAATAAAGATGGCACTTTCAACGATGACGCCTTCGCGGAACGGGCCAACCTAGACATCGTTAAGATGATTGAAATTAAGATCTCCCAAGGCGCCAAGCCGTCTCATGGTGGAGTGCTACCCGGAGTCAAGGTCACACAAGAAATCGCCGACATTCGTTTGGTTGAAGCTGGCAAAGCCGTACTTTCTCCGCCAACCCATCCGGAATTTGATACACCTAGAGGCTTACTGGATTTTGTGACTCGCCTGAGAAAGCTAGGTGACGGTAAGCCCGTTGGGTTCAAGCTATGTCTGGGCAAAAAAACCGAATTTTTAGCCATCATCAAGGCAATACTAGAAACCGATATCCTGCCCGACTTTATCACTATCGACGGAGCGGAAGGAGGCACCGGGGCTGCCCCTGTGGAATTTTCTAACCGGCTCGGGACGCCTTGTCTTGAATCCACTTACTATATTAACCAGATACTGATCGGTGCCGGTTTGCGACAACATATTGGACTGATCAGTGCCGGAAAAACAGCGACCGGCTTCGATATGTTAGAAAAGATTATTCTCGGCGCTGATGCGGTGAACGCCGCTCGTTCCATGATGATGGCTTTGGGTTGCGTGCAAGCTAAGACTTGTAACACTAACAATTGCCCTACGGGCGTTGCTACGCAGAATCCATTGCGTGCACGCGCAATTGACGTTGCGGAAAAATCAGAGCGGGTTCGAAATTTTCATCGGGCGACCGTGCATTCTTTCCTGGAATTGTGCGGAGCTATAGGGTTCGACAACCCCAGTGATCTCTCGCCAACAGATCTGTTTAGTCGTTCTGAAGAAGGTACGAAGAATTTTGATCAGATTTATGCGCCTCTGAATGCGGGACAACTGCTCAGCGATTCTATCCCCAATAGCTATCGCGAAGACTGGATGAAAGCTAGGAGCGATTCTTTCTAGTCCAGATTACAGATTTCCCTTTAATTTAGCACTGGTCAGTAATGACGCAGCACCGCTATACTAAACGGGTTAAATCTCGGAGATAGCGATATGCGGCTCGTCTCGTTTGCTTTTGTTTGTATTTTTCTTGCCCCGAGCACTGCTGCCGCAGATCAGACTGACGGTCGGCTCGACTCTTTATTTGGAAGTTTGCTGATTACAGCAGACCTACCAACTATTCGTGCTGCCGAAAATCAAATTTGGGAAATCTGGTTGCAACACGAGAACAGTGATGTCGAGCAGATAATGCAAATGGGTATACAGCGCATGAACTATCAGCGCTATTCCGAGGCGATGCTAATCTTTAATCAGGTCATCACTTCTTACCCAGACTATGCTGAAGCCTGGAACAAACGTGCGACTTTGCAATATCTGATCGGTAACTTGGATAATTCAATTGCCGACATAGAAAAAACTCTTGAACTCGAGCCCCGCCACTTCGGCGCACTATCCGGACTGGGTCTGGTTTATATTCAGCGCAATGAGCTGAACAAGGCAAAAAAAGCGTTCGAAGACTTAATCAAGATTCATCCCAACAGCCCGAGTGCTCGCCAGAATCTGGATCTGGTCAACGAAAAACTGCATTTCAACCTGATTTAGGGATATCTAATACTAGAAAGCAGTAAGAGTACACGCAAGGGAAGCGCGTGATTTACCCGGCCAGTGTGAGCACTCAAACTGTCGGCAAAACCTGACTCGCATGCCTATGATTCGTGAGTGACAACGAATACAGGTAACAGCACATTTTGTTCCAGCAATAAAAAGGACCTCATTCGAGGTCCCTTTTTTATATGTAACTATCTAATCTAAACTACTGGCGACTACCGGAAACACCAAACGCTCCAAAGTCACTACCAAACTCACCTTCCAGTGAATCACCATCTACTGTCCCGGAAAACTCCAGCACCAAACTTTGGCCCTGCGCATCGATAGCGGCTTCGAAAGTGATAGCGTTACCATCAAACATAACTCCTTCAATCGGCGCATCACCCAAGCCATCAGCAGACATTGACCCGGTACCATCTTCATTCAGAGTCAATGTAGCGGGGAGGGCTCCCAGTGGCGTGTTCATTTCAACGCCCCACACTCCAACACCTGGAGGAACGGCAGCAGCACAGCCTACCAGGACAGCTAAAGAAAGAACCAACCATCCGTTCATTAATTTTTTCATAATTGTTACCACCTTTTATTAATTCAAAAGCTTAGACTATTTTACAATGGAAGCTAGGGGTCCCTGACCTAAATGGCGACAGGCTGTTCCACTATTATTCTTCCAATCCCTTTTTCAAATTGGCAATGTCTGATTGCAAAAAGAGTTGCCTCAATTGCGAAACGGACTGCCTATTCTCCGGTTAATAGCGGTATAGTCAACTGAAATAAGGTTCCATGAGTCCATTCCACCTAAAATACCTGACACTCTGACGCTTCAAGCAATTCAAAAGGCTTTGAGCCGGTGCCAGCTTGGTCTGGTAAATGTAAAAGACTGGAATAGCCGACTGATTTTAAAGCTATCACAGGCGCCATTTTTGACTGATCTGTCAAGGTTCAGTTCCAAGCTAATTCTAGAATTTCGCGGACTTGCTCGGCACTCTCAAGTTTACGCGGGTTCTTGAGCACTACTGGGTGCTGGATTGCCCGCCTTGCTATTTCATCTAGTTGTGAATGCTCCACGCCTACTTCCTGCAGATTAGTCGGCAACCCAAGGTTATCAACCAGGGATCTCACTGCGTCTCCAGCATGGGCTGCTTTGATGCCCAATGCGGCGATGATCGCTTTTTGTCGCTCCTCAAATTGTTCAGCATTCCACCGCAGTACGGCTGGCAGCATAACGCATGAAGTATAACCGTGAGGCACTCCACACAGACTACCCAAAATGTAGCCGATGCCGTGACTGGCTCCATGAAATACAGTGCCTAAGCCACAACAGGCCAGCCATACCGCTTGTTGACTCAAGGTGCGTGCTTCCCGATCCCCTGGATCAGCTTTACTGCGAGGCAAAGACTCGGCAAACAATCTCATAGCATGTAGAAAATGCCCATCGAGGAAAGGATACGAATCAACGCAGCAAAAACCCTCAATAGCATGATCTAGTGACCGAATGGCCGTCGACAGCCATAACCATTCCGGTGTTTGCATGGTTAAGGTGGGATCATAAATAATGCACTGTGGACACAGATCAACTCCTCGGTAACCTTCTTTTGCGGATCGTGACCTATCGAGGACTCCGGCATTATTACTGAACTCTGCTCCAGATAAGGTGGTAGGGACTGCCAATTGGCGAATTTTTGAATGACCAGAAAATAACGCGTGTTGCCCTGCTTTTGGACCTCGCGTGCCATCTGCTCGCTGCGCATATTGCAACAGTTCCTCTTCCGATCGAATGTCTTTATCGATTGCGAGTTGCACCACCTTGGAGGCATCAATGATAGAGCCACCACCCAACGATATCAGCAGATCCGCGTCTACCTTGCGGGCTGTTTGTATGGCGGCCAACACATCTTCACGAGGAGTGTGCGCGGAAACTTGATCAAAGAGACCTACGCAGCGTGAACCTAACTGTTCCTGTAAGTCAGCGAATTGATCCGTGCATGTCGCCAGGCTAGATGAAGCAATCAACAATATCCGCTTAGCTCCGTGCTTGTCCGCGAGGACTGTCAAGGCGTCTACAACAGGCTCGCCGGTTACTACGGTTTCTAATGCGCTGTAATGGAACTCCATAGGCGAAATAGTGATGATTTAGGCTGGATGATTGGTTGACATAGAAAATAACTCATGCCGGTAAGTCATTCTCCCACAGCAAGCACAGATTGCCTACTTGCACTCGTTTTTTGGGGTATGAAATCCGTTGATGAAGAAACCGGCCTGCTATATGCTGCGCTGATTGTTATTTGCCGCTAAACGGGATGCTTGATTGTGGGGTGTACCTCGCAGTGTATACTCCCAAGATTGCAGCTCAACAGTCACCGAAGGAGACAGAAATGGCGACTTTAAAAGTAAACGGCGTCGAGCATACGCTAGACATCGAACCGGGTATGCCGCTGCTGTGGGCAATCCGCGATGAGCTAGGAATGACCGGTACAAAGTTCGGGTGTGGCATTGCTAACTGTGGCGCCTGTACTGTCCACGTTAATGGCCAAGCAGTGCGCAGTTGCGTAACACCGGTCAGTGCCGCGGAAGGACAGGAAATTACAACAATTGAAGGCCTTGCCGTGGCTGCAGCTGGATCGAATTCAACTCCCTCCGGTCTTTCTGCCGTACAGCAGGCCTGGATTGACCATCAGGTGCCCCAGTGCGGTTATTGCCAGTCCGGCATGATTATGGCGGTCTCGTCATTCCTTGCCAGTAACCCAAACCCCACTGATGCCGAGATTGATGCAAGTATCACGAACGTATGCCGTTGTGGCTCCTATCCCCGAGCGCGCAAAGCAATTCGTGCTCTAGCAAACGCCTAAGAGGTTAATAAGATGAAAATAAATAGAAGACGCTTCATCTTTGGCTCCGTATTGGTTGGCGGGGGCGCCTTGTTTACCTATTCGGCGACTCGCCCTAGCCGTCATCGCCGTGCCAATGTGGCCTTGGCGCAAGGGGAAGAACGCTATATTACATCGTTCATCAAAATCGAGCCTGGTAATGAAATCACTATCTACGTTCCACACTCCGAAATGGGGCAAGGCATTCACACCTCTCTGTCAATGATGGCCGCCGATGAACTGGACGCCAACTGGGAAGAAGTAAACATTGAACAGGCTCCTGCTATTGACCTGTTTGCTAACGGTGACCTAGTTAGGGGATTTGCTGGTGAATTTGGGGTCCCTGACTTCCTCATGGGCTTAGTCGGCGCATCCGCTTTTGCGGTGGCTGAAATTGGCAACCTCCAGACAACTGGAGGGAGTTCGTCAGTCCGCTATACCGGTGAACACGGCATGCGCGTGGCTGGAGCAGCCGCACGGAAAATGCTTATAGAAGCGGCTGCCGTGCGCTGGGGTGTCCCTGTCGAGGGACTAAGCACTAAACTGAGCCATGTACAACACAATGCTACAAATCGTTCTTTCAGCTATGGAGAATTGGCAGCTGAGGCTGCTCTGATGGAACCGCCGGAAAATCCAAAACTAAAAGACCGTTCCCAATTCAATATTATGGGAAAAGCGATTTCACGTAACGATATTCCTGCCAAAGTGGATGGCTCGGCGATGTATGGTCTGGACGCTCATAGCGATGACATGTTGTATGCCGCTATCCGCATGGCACCGGTATTCGGGACCAAACTGGTTTCCGCTAACACGCAGCCAGCATTTTCAGTACGTGGAGTAGAAGATGTCATCGCGCTCGAGGATTCAGTTGCCGTCGTCGCTGACAGCTACTGGCGTGCCAAGAAAGCGCTAGAGTTAGTGGAGACCGAATGGGAAGTCTCTGAAAACGACTCAGTCTCTAGCAATGACATTGCTGCTCGCTTCGATAGAGAATTGGCTAACAGCAATGGCAGCAAGGACAAAGAAGTAGGCGATGCAGACGCTGCCCTGAGGTCCGCCGCTGATTATATAGAAGCAAGTTATCGCGTGCCGTATCTTGCCCATGCTGCGATGGAGCCCATGAATTGTACCGTACACATCAAAGGCGACACAGCAGATCTGTGGACCAGCACCCAAGATGCGCTAGGTATAAAGGGTCGGGTCGCACGCATTGCTGGCCTAAAGGAAGACAATGTAGCTTTTCACCAAACCTACTGTGGTGGAGGCTTCGGCCGACGTCTGCCTTTTAACTGGAACATGATCGATCATGCAACACTTATCGCCAAAAAATTTAACGTCCCAGTCAAAACAATTTTCAGCCGCGAAGATGATATGCAACAGGATTATTATCGTCCCGCCGTGCACAGTAACTTCAAGGCAGCCTTCGATACGGCAGGGAATGTAACAGCCTGGCACAACCGCTTCACGGGACCAATACAGACTGCTGGCTCGTCACACATTCCCTACTCCATCAGAAATCAGTCAATAAGGGTGGTCGATGGTGATACTCATGTGCCAATAGCAGCCTGGCGCAGTGTAGACCATTCTCAACAGACCTTTTTTACGGAATCATTTACTGACGAGATCGCCCACCGGGCCGGAAAGAATCCTTACCAGTTCCGGATGGAAATGCTCCAGGAACATCCCCGTCATCGCAAGGTATTAGAAGTTGCCGCCGAAGCGGCTGGTTATGGACAGTTCCTACCTGAGGGCCATGCGCTAGGTATTTCAGTACAAGAAAGTTTCGGCAGTATCGTGGCAGAAGTTGCAGAAGTATCAATGGACGCCAATAACCGACCAGTAGTACACAAGGTCACCTGTGCCATTGATTGTGGGTGGGCGGTAAACCCAGACACGGTTGAAGCGCAGATCGAGAGTGGCATCATCTTCGGTCTAACCGCTGCAATGTACGGTGAAATCCGGATCGAGAATGGGCATGTCGCCACCGGCAACTTCCCTGATTACGAGATGGTGCGCATGGCGACCACGCCCGAAATTGAGGTTCACATCGTTGAATCCGGCGAGGCACTGGGTGGTCTCGGCGAACCAGCAACTCCGCCTATCGCTGCTGCAGTAACCAATGCAATCTACATTCTTACTGGGCAACGGGTGCGCGAACTTCCGATCTCGAAACACAACTTTTCGAGGTCGACGCCAGTAGCTACTGTGTAATATGAAAGGTCATAATTGGGCCACATTTAGTGGCCTATTTTGACTTGAGGTTTAGAATCAGAGATTCAAAGCCGCCCGTAGCTCGACTGCCGTTAATCCGCGCACATAAACCTCAGTGCCACGATCAAACTCACGGGCTCTTTCTAAACCGCCAACAATTACAGGATCAAAGCCGACATCACGAACTAATTGAACAACTGTCCTCACGGCTTCGTCATCATCACCAGCGATAGGAACACCTATTAATTCGCCTGAGCGATGGGCTTCACGGCTTACCTCGACAGAACTGATCGCATTGAACGCCCTGACCAACCGGGTCCCTGGCAGGTATTCAGCCGAAGAAACCCCAGTCCCACGAGCTATGGCTTCATCTGCCATAGGGCCGTCGCGATCGGCTCGTGGGTTACCGCAATCGATGACAATCTTACCCGCCATTGCTGCAGCGTAATCTCTGCCGATCTGTGGTAACGCTCCATAGGGCACTGCTATTAAAATGACCTCACCAAAAGCAATTGCATCAGCGGGATAACCTGCATGCGCTCTGCCACTTGCCTGCTCCACCAATGTATCCAGCTGTTCCGGGTTGCGGGAAGAAAAAAACACCTCGTGCCCTGACTCGGCGAGTCGCAGCCCTACCGTTCCTCCCATACGACCAGACCCTATGATACCTATTCGCAATGAGTTACTGGTTTGGGCTCTAAGAAAACCCGCAAACAAGCCGCTTCCTAGGGCAATACCCGAAAACATCAGAGACCGACTAAACGCGCGTCTAGAAAAGCGAGGAAGCCTGCTATTCTTCATAATGTCCTTCCTTTTTTGGACTTATGCTGCACACCAAGATGCTGGAGCAGTAAACACCTTTGTCAACTTGAAGTCAAAATGATTGCTAAAGCAACTAATCCAACCGTTTGCTAAAACGAGCAATTGCTAGTGTCAGTGCCGCCAGCATAAAGATACCCAGAGCCACCAATTCATCCCACATGTCCATGATATCAGCACCACGAAGAATGATGCCGCGGATAAGTCGATTGAAATGGGTTAGCGGCAAGATTTCTGCGATCATTTGTGCGATCTCAGGCATTCCATCAAAAGGGAACATAAAACCCGAGATCAGAATCGAAGGCAGGAAGAAAAACATCATCATTTGCATGGCTTGGAATTGAGTCTTTGCAACTGTGGAAATCAACAAACCCACAGACAAATTAGTGCTTATGAAAACAAGCGCTGCTGCCAGCACTTGTAATTCGCTGCCGCGGATAGGCACCGAGAAGAAAACACGACCACATGACAAAATAATTACCAATTGAATTAGACCAATTAGCACATAAGGGAATATTTTTCCTAACATTAATTCCGTGGTTTTAACTGGAGTGTTTATTAACAGCTCAAGATTACCCCTTTCTTTTTCGCGCACTATCGCCACAGCCGTGAACAAAACCATAGTCATGGTGAGGATGACTCCGACTAAACCTGGGACGATATTTACTGCAGAGCGTCGTTCCGGGTTGTAGTAGTTACGCACTTCCATCAGATTTTGCTCCCCGAAAACCCTTGTCTGGCTGTCAAAGTGAACACCCATGGCCGTGAGCTGCCGTGCTACACCGAGGATAATAGGATCCGTGCCATCTACCAACAGCTGCACCGCCTTACGATCGCGTTCGATTACCCTTCGATCGAAATCATCGGGCAGGTAAATACCGAGCGAGACCGCCCCTGAATCCATCAAGAAATTCAACTCCTGTGCACTTCCCACCCGTTGGCTTATGCTGATTACCTGAGATGCAGTAATGTCGGAAACGAATTGACGAGAAAGATGGGTGTCGGCTTCGTCTACATAAGCGGCAGATAGATTGCGGACATCGGTGTTTATAGCGAAGCCAAACATCAGGAGCTGAATCAACGGTATACCGATTATCATCCCAAAAGTAAGCCGGTCTCTGCTAAGTTGCAGAAACTCCTTGTGCGCCACGGCCAAAATGCGGACCAATGGTTTCATGTCGCCAGACCATCTCGTCTGAGTTCGGTTAACGAGACAAATACATCTTCCAGGTCGGGAAAAACTTGCTCAACCCGCGCGTCAATTTCCGCTCCTTTTAGTTTGGACTTAACCTGTTCCAGAGGATTAGAAATCTCTTTAGGTATAAGCACGCGTAGGCGGAACCCAAGCTGAGTGATACTAGTTATACCAACCTCGTTTGCCAACTTTTGGCGGGCCGCATTCGGTTCGTCTGCTGTGACTTCGATGACGTGAGACGAGATGCTATTACCCAGTTCTTTAGGGGTTCCATCAGCGACCTTAACACCCTGATCCAATATCGCTAGGCTGTGGCAGCGTGCCGCTTCGTCCATGTAATGCGTTGATACCAGAATCGTCGTGCCCCGCTCAGCCATTTCAAAAAGCTTCTCCCAAAAATCTCGCCGGTTCTGAGGATCCACGGCGCTGGTGGGTTCGTCAAGAAACAAGATTTGCGGCTTGTGAAGTATCGCTGCCGCCAGGCTCAATCTCTGTTTTTGACCTCCACTTAATGTCCCCACACGTTGCTTCATTTGTCTGCTCAAATTGAACTCTTCCAGCAGTTGCTTGACACGGAGGTGTCTCTCTTTGCGCCCCACCGCGTAGATCTCACTGACAAATTGCAGGTTCTCCTTAACAGTTAGATCTTCGTAAAGTGAAAATTTTTGGGTCATGTATCCGATTTTTTGTTTTAATTTTTCCGAATCCTTACGGGTATCCAATCCTAGTACTGAAGCCGATCCTGAACTAGGAGTCAACAGGCCACATAACATACGTATTGTGGTTGACTTGCCTGAACCATTAGGTCCTAGAAACCCATAGATAGAGCCAGTTGGTATCTGCAAGTCAAAATCTTTCACAGCAATCAGTGACCCGAAGTGACGAGTTAGGCCGGAAGCAGTGATGGCAAAGTTGTCGTGATTCATAGTTTCACTCGAAGTAAACTTGCACAGGTACACCCTCGGGAAGTCGAGAGCTCTGGTCCGGCAGTGTGATCTCAGCCATGTAGGATAGGCGACTGCGATCTCGTTCGGTCAGCGCGAAGTATGGCGTGAAGTTCGACTCTGATGCGATACGCCGGACAACACCGTTTAAGGGCTGCTCAAGTCCGTCAACATGTACCTTCAGCTGGGTACCGATGCTGATCCCCACACGCATAGGTTCGGGGACGTAAAGTCGTGCATAAGGTTGCGACCCAGTAAGTAACAGAGCAACGATATCACCCGATCGGGGACGTTCCCCTACCTCAAAAGGCAGAGAATCAACAATGGCATCGACCGGCGCAACAACAAACAACCTTTGCCGATCAAAATTCAAACTGTTGAGTTGGGCGCTCGCCTGAGCTAACCGTGCCCGTGTCTGGTCTATCTGCTCGACTCTAGTACCCGCTTCCAATTCTGCCAGCTGTGCGGCAACAAACTCTATACGTGCCCCAGCCAACAATAGTAATTTTTCAGCGTTGTCGACACTTTCAACGGAAGTCAGGTTACGCTCTCGCAGACCGCTGAGTCTTGCCAGTTCACGCCCGCGAAAATCCCGTTCAATATTTGCCTCGTCAAGGCTAGCGCGGGTGGCATCGATCGTTTCCGGGCGCGGACCATTGATTTGTTCTTCGAGTACTGACTGGATTCGATCAACATTAGCCTGGGCTTCATTAATGCGGATGTCCAGTCGCGTTGTGTCTTGTCGAAGAATAACCGCGCCCTGATTAAGTTCATCTCCTTCTAACACAGAGATAGAGATGATGGGTTCTGCTGATTCAACGATCACTTCAACGCGATCCGATTCTAACTGTCCCACAGCCTGTAATGGCCCTTCTTCACAAGCGCTTAGTGTAAATGTAATCGCCAACACCAGAAGAGTGGGTAGTTTCACATCTCTTCCCCAGAATGTTTCCCAGCCGCAACTCCATGCATAAACACCCTTATGTTATGGGCTGAAATATCTTCGGCGGTTGATTCATTAAATTCCAGTTGGAAAACCTTTTCCATCACTGGACGAGCAAGAAAAGGAAAGATAGTCATGCTTATAAACGAAATAATTGTGAGGCGGGGGTCTAGATCTGAGCGAAAATAACCGTCAGCAATTTCCTGTTTTGCATATTCTATTAAGAGAGCTCCCATTACATCACTAAATTTTTTGATGATGGCTTCGCGTATCTTACCTTCACTGAATAGCACTTCTCGAACAATGAAATTAGGCCACCAGGGATTCTGCGCCAGCAATTGGCAATAGCTGTCACTGAAATCAGCCAGGTTTATTTTTGTGCCTGGATCGGGAGCTCGCAGATTTGCTTCCACTTCGGAAAGCATACCGTCTACCATGGCCATATAGAGCCCTTGCTTACCACCGAAGTAGTAATTAACCATCGCTCCATTCACACCAGCGGTTTCTGCTATTTGCTTGACGGAAACTGCCTTAAAATCCCGTGACAAAAAATGTCGACGAGCAGCATGCAGTAAATCAGAACGCACTTGCTCCTTCCCTTGGCCAGATGGGCGGCCCGGATTACCGCGTATTGGTCTAGTTGTCATATGTTGTGTCACATCATCATTAAAGGATTTGTTTTGTGCAGATAATTAATTAAACATTTAATTAATATTTTGTCAAGTCACGCGTGAAAATTACTATCCTTCGAATCCTGCATCATTTGGGTCTTACAGGGCTTTTAATGGTTTCAGGGCGTGCTAAACTGTGCCTTGTTCCTTGGCAATAACGACGAAATCTCGTGCTGATCCTAGTATCCGGTCTGACGCTGTTCTTTATACCTCACTCATTGCGTGAGTTAGGTTTGCGGGATCAGGTCATCCGGAAACTGCCATCACAGAATGCCTATTTAGGCCTCTATTCTATAGTAAGCCTTGTTTCCATCGGTTTGATTGTCTGGGGTAAAGCTAGCGCTCCATTCTCCATGGTATGGCAACCAATTTTTCAGCTACGCTTTATCAGTCATGTCCTGATGATTCCAGCATTTGTCTTAGTTGTCGCTGGCAATACACCCACCTCTTACATGAAAAAACAGCTTCGTAATCCCATGGTGTTGGGAGTAACCCTTTGGGGTTTTGCCCATCTTTGGTCTAACGGAGACCTCGCTTCAATACTCCTTTTTGGTGCTTTTGCCGTATGGGGTTGTTTCAAGTTTGTAGCACTTAGCCTTACACAGAGCTCCGTCATAAAAGAACCATCCCTCCTCTGGGATATTATTTCCATTTGTATCGGTCTTATCTTGTATTGGGTTGTCGGTGTCTATCATGGAGAATTGTTCGGCATAGGTTTAAGTCTTGTATAAGCGAACTGCTTGGGTATTCTTATTAACGAGCTTCTTGACAAAGGGTGTATCCGCTTTCGCCCAAGATGAATCCGCCCAGCAATGGAGCGGAAACTGGATCGCCGACGGCACATTCTTTCAGATCGAGATATCAGTCGAAAACAATAATATGAGAGTAATTCAAGTCGAATCTCTAGGGTTCATTTGGACTAACCAGGATGGAAAAGTCGAAGGTAAAATGGCTCAGATTGAAGTGGAATACTCCGGAGCCACTGGAATCATAACAGCGGAATTAATTGAACCCAACATGGCAATCGTAACTGCATCGACCTGCATTCCAGAATTCATGGTTGTATGCGCACTATCAAAGGGCCGCCGGGCAGTATTCAGAAAAGTGGTGGATCCGTGACTCTATTTATATCTCTTTGCTGGATTTGACCACTTTGCCTACAATGCCGTAATCGATAGCTTCTTCCACACTCATCCAATAATCCCTGTCCGTGTCTTCAGCTACCCGCTCCAGAGATTGACCCGTCTCATCAGCAATCAACTGATTGATGCGAGCTTTCATCTTTACGATCTGTTCGGCCTGGATCGCGATATCAGTGGCATCGCCGCGGGAACCCCCGGAAGGTTGATGCACCAGAAAGCGGGTATTAGGCAGTGCAAACCTGTTTTTTTTCTTGGCCGCTAGAAAGATGGTCGTTGCGGCGCTAGCTACCCAGCCAGTTCCAATGACCTTAACCTCGGGTTTTATAAAGTTAATCATGTCATAGACAACATCACCCGATTCCACGTGTCCGCCGGGTGAACTGATATAAATCATTATCGGATCGTCATTGGCGGCGGCCAGCGCGAGCAATCGTTCAGTTACAGAGCGAGCAACGTTGTCGTTGATCTCACCAAAGATTGTTATGGCACGGGACTTAAAGAGTTTTTCATCCAGGAACCCTGAACGCCCAGATGATTTGGGTTCTTTGTTATCTTCGTCTGACATATTAGCTTCCATCTACTGTTTTATAAGTGGTGGCCTAGCAAGGTTTAGCTGCATGGCTGTTGATTTACGCGCAGGTAGGCGATGATTTTCCATAAATCATCTTCACCTTCCGGAAAATTAGATCCAAAACCCACCATACGGGTGTTAGGAACTCCGATTGTTACCGTATCAAAAATTTCCTGATCGCTGCTACCATGCTTCCACTCGCAATCAAACAGGAACACCGCATCTGTCGCTTCCGGCGTCGTTTTGTGACAGTAACCAGCACAAGCCCCGATGAACAATCCCCGGCCTCGATTAAGAGCTTCCTGATCTTGCATAAAAGTCTGGACTACGGCCAGCTCTTGGGGCATTGATTCATTTTCACCACAACCGGTTAAACTAACAATAACCAGCAAGGCGCAACTAATAGATAGATACTTCATTAAGAATTCCCTTCACATTCCATTTTAAAAAGACGTCAGGATAGCGGTCAGGCAGCATAAAACACTACAAGACGCTATTTCAAGCCTTGCGGATCTCCTTCTCCCCACAACAGAATTGATTTGTTTAGACCTAGCCTGCATGGGGCAATCTCGTTTCAAGAATTTCCGGCCCGAGTGGTTTAAAAGTAATCAACAACTGCGGAAGCAGGGTCAAGGAACCAATAAGCGCCACCACCATGGCGAGACTCGTAAGCAAGCCGAACACGATGGTCGGAATAAAGTTTGACAGCGCCAAGATTGAAAACCCGGCAACAATCGTCATGGAAGTAAAATACATAGCTCGGCCAATACTGTTATGGCAGAAAAACATCGTTTCTCGGTAGTTACCAAATCGGGAGTACTCACGCCTGAAGCGGTGCATATAGTGAATCGTATTATCCACTCCGATTCCTACTGAGACGGCAGCAATGGTAATAGTCATGATATCGAGCGGTATGTTGAGCCAGCCCATGATACCGAGCACGAAGGCAGCAGCAATGGCATTAGGAATAATACAAATCACAGCTATCGTTAACGACCGGAACAATGTCAGGAACATTAGCATGATGGCAAACATTACCACTCCCAAGGTGAGGATCTGCGATCGGAATAAGCTCTGTAACACATTGTCGTACATCACTAAGATACCGGTTAATCTGACCTGTTCATCCTCCAACCCGAATTCTTCTTCCACGCCTGCCTCAATACGTCGCAGCAATTCGTTACGGTTCAGATCCTCTGCTGACTCTATCACCCGAACGTTGTAGCGCAGTTGGTTCTCTTCGATTGAAACAAACGGGTTTAATACGGTTTCTTTCAATGTTTCCGGAATGCGACTGTAAAGCAAAGCCCATAACAATCCATCTATAGGTTGATTGGCATTAAGCTTTTCTGCAAGTTGGATTACCGCTCCAAATGAAAGCACTTTACCGGTTTGTGGATCTGCATCCAGGAATTCGTGCACGGCTTTTACCTGGTCCATCTTTGGGGCTGTGAACCAGTAAGCATTATTATCTGTAGGGTCATCGCTAAAATCTTCAAAGCCATCATCGAATCCCCCAAAATCATCTTCAAAACCACCATCGAACCCGTCTTCAATGTCAGGCAGATCAACCACAACATCGAACGAGAGAGTACCACCAAGCTTGTCATCAAAAAGGGACATGCCCTGATAAATCTCCGTGCTCTGACGAAAGTAGTCGATGAAACTGTTTTCCACCCTTAAGCGGGTCAATCCAACCAGGCTGAACACCAGCACCAGGATATAAATAATAAGGACTCTCCCCTTGAGCGCATCGGTAATGTTGGCTAGTGCGGCGGTCAGATTCAGCCGCAAACCACCTGACAGCTGAGTGTCATCGACTTTGAGGGATTTCATCACTGATGGAAAGAGAGTGAATGCTACTATCAGCGCCGTGGCCACACCCATCATCATCATCCAGCCAAAAGTAATGATGGGGAGAATGCCGCTGACAACCAGTGAGCCAAAAGCCACTGCTGTAGTAAGCGCTGTATAAAGACAAGGCCGAAACATGCTCAACACGGCGTGTCTCAACAGTTTATCGTGGTTACTGAAGTGACGTGTTGTCCTTAGCTCACGATACCGCACCATCAGGTGAACAGTTAGTGAGATAGTGATAATAAGTAACAGGGAGATGAAATTGGAAGAAACCACAGTGACACGCCAATCCATAAGGCCCAATATGCCGACCATTATGATGCCTGCTACCGCGCAGCAGCCGAGTGGTATCGCCACCCAGCGCACCTTGCGAAAAATCAGGCCCAGCGCAAAGATAATTAGTGCAACTACAGCCAAGCTAAAAGTGCTCAGATCACCCCGCACGAAAGTCACTAGATCGTCGGCAATCATGGGCGCACCCCCCAGGTAGATCTGGGCACCATCGCGGTAATTGTCCAATGTGTCGCGAATAGTTTCAATGATTTGGTGCTGTCGGTCGGCAGCAACGACACTGTACTCATCAAAGTCCGCTTCGACTTCACTCAGCTCAAGCGCATCATCAGCGCTAATTTCTCCGCGCCGAGCCAGGTTTCTCAGCTCTGTTCGTCTGTTAATGAGCGTTTGTAGCGTTTCATCGATGGAGAAACTCACGAGCAGACTCGCAGTATCACCATCGGGGCTCACCAATGCATTGCGATAGACCGGGCTATTGATGATTTCTTCGCGGGCTAGCGCAAGATCTTGTTCCTCATCCATGATCGTCAAATAATCTTCTGAAATTGCTGTCAGTGGGGTATCACCGAACAGCGGCACATTCAGAATACTGTCCACCGCTTCGACCCGAGCGATCGCCAGCAAATCGTTCCGCAACTCATCCAAGCGACTCAATTCATCACGAGCGAAGAGGTCGCCTTCTGGTGTATAAGCCACCAGAACTGAATCTCGTACACCGTAGCGGGTATTGATCTGTCGGGAAAACTCAAGATCGGGATCGTCTGCCAGAAGTAACGAGTCAGCTGATGCGTCCAATCGAAAATTCTGGGCATGCCACGCAAAGAAGACCACCAACAGCAATAAGAAAGAAATAACTATGGTTGGATTGCCAAACACAAGATCGCTATAGCGCTTGGCCAAGGTGGATAACATATTGTTCTACAAGATTCCGATTTCGCAGGACTTACAGAGCAGCCACTATACTTTAGTGGGCACAATATTACGATTCTCTGTCTGCCGTCTAATGACCGGCCTGAGTATGGCTATCCGGCGACTATTCGACCTTTTTTCGTATTTAGCCTAATCTGGCGAAGGTGGGAGGCTCCGGTAAAGTAAATGGGAGCCCTGTCTTTAACTCTCCAGATCTGAGTTAATAAACGATCCGCCCAAGGCCATACAAATCCAGCTTTTCGCATTTTAAGTAGCTAAATATTTTCTCTTGGGAAAACCCAACTCACTGATATTGTGATATTTTTCTCTAACTCTGCAAGCTGAGAACCTTTGTGCAACTTTCTGTAACACCGAGCACCTGTTAACTGGGATTACAATTTTATACTTGTTAATATGTGACTCTTGGAAAATCACTCAGATATCAGCGAAAAAAGAGACAGTGCGGAGCAGCCTTAAGATGAAATTACTAGGTGAGTTATTCATTTCATGCGCTTTGACGTTTGCGTCAATGTCGGCGTTAGCTGATGAGTGGCTCCAATCTATTCCTGATTTTGAGCTCACCGATCATTTGGGAGCCATCCATAACCTCGAGCATTATAAAAAGTACGACTACGTGGTCTTTTACGTTCATGGAGTGGGCTGTCCAATTGCCCGCATCGCCCTACCTAACTACCGCATAGTTAGGGATGGATACACGGACAAAAACATCGGATTCAGTATGTTTAACTCCAACATTCAGGACAATATTCCACGTATCGCTAAGGAAGCTGAAGAGTTTGGGATCGACTTCCCGATTATGAAAGACGAAGGCCAGAACCTTGCCAGAGCTCTTGGCGTTGAGCGAACTGCTGAGGTTTTCATTGTCAATCCCCATACACAGCAAGTACTATTTCGTGGCCCTATTAACGACCAGGTCGGTTATGAAACTCAGCGGGTGAGTGCCAGCGAGCACTACCTGAAAGACGCCCTTGATACCATCATGACCGGGGGTACGGTGGACATGGATGATATACCGGATTCCAAGGGCTGCCTGGTGGCGTTCTTCGATAACTAAATACGTACAAATAAAAAAGGTCGCAAGGCGTCCCTTTTTATATAGGACCTCACTAATTACTATTGCGTCAGTATCCCATAAGAAGTATTAAATAAGCTCTTAAAGGAATTTCCCCATGAGTCGGCTTTTGCGCGTAATAGGTATCATCTTTTCTCTAATGGGAATTACCTATTCAACTGCACAAACTCAGGATACGGGATCTTCAGCTTCAAAAGAGCAAGATGCCCAAACCCGGCCAATCGAAGAAATCACCGTATTAGGCCAGAGAAGCTTCTTTACCCTGCGTCGAGAGATTGAAGCTGCTGAATCAGAGGTGTATGGCCTTTTCAATGAACTGAACACCAATGATGACTTTGATGTTAAGTGCACTCGGGAAGTCTTCGTTGGCTCTCATTTTAAACGACGC